>JABAOH010001877.1_pt3 | contig 31300 bp, 28 predicted proteins | sample 7062181 | NCBI WGS metagenome assembly JABAOH01 (sample SAMN14538630, study PRJNA623070) | marine sediment metagenome | biome: marine biome [ENVO:00000428]; feature: marine pelagic biome [ENVO:01000023]; material: deep marine sediment [ENVO:00002113]; isolation source: pool of 5 deep marine...
CTTTCTTTGATAACTTTAGGAATTTCTGTTGGAGGAATTTCAGCGTATTGAAGATTGGCGTGAAGAATTAAAGATATATTTAACACTTTAGTAGAGTAAGAGATAGAGAATAAAAATATCAAAAAGTAAAACACCTAGAATTAATCCGTATTGAGAAATTCTATACCCCTTCTCTGCGGGGATTTTAAAAACTCCCCGTGTTTTCTTTTCACCCACCCTATCTAAATTGTGATTAATATCAAGATGCCAGAGAGAAATTATAAAAAAAGTGTTTAGTAAAATAAGAAAAAAGATTCTTTGAAACATACTCCTAAATTATAACACAATAAGTTAGTCTCCCTTAATCACTGCCAAAGGTCTAAGGCAACAAACTTTTTTACTTAGTTTAGCTTCAACCAGAGTTTCAATTACCAAATTAATGTCTTTGTAAGCCTGAGGTGCTTCATCAGAGATAACATGAAAGGGTTTGTTGTAAAGAATTTCGCCCATTTTCTTTTCAAATTCTTCTTTTTGAATTGTTCTCTTAGCTTCACCCCGACTCATACTCCGTCCTGCACCATGATTAATCGAAAAATAGGTTTCTTTAGCATCAGGTAGGCCCACCATCACATAAGAAGAAGTACCCATGCTGCCAGGAACAAGAGAGGGATGGCCCGTATCTAGATAGTGCTTGGGGTTTTGCTCGTGCCCTGCTGGCAGGGCTCGAGTCGCTCCCTTGCGGTGAACTAAGACCTTTTTTCCTTGATGTTTTTCCCATTTGGCAATGTTGTGAGCAACATCATACAAAAGAGTCAATCGCGACTCTTTGTTTTTAAAAACTCGTTTAAAAACATCGCGAACATAATGAGCCATTAACTGGCGATTGGCAAAGGCAAAATTAACACAACCGGCCATAGCCGAAAGATAGGCAGAACCAGTGGGGGAGTCAGCGGGTAAGACAGCCAAATTATGAGTTGGGGCTTTGATCCCATGTTTTGATTCTTCTTTAAAGAATTTATTGGTGTAGTCAATACAGGTTTGATGACCTAAAGCCCGAGAACCAGAATGAATCATGACACAAATTTGGTTTTCAAAAAGCCCCCACTTTTTGGCTAAATCTTTGTCAAAAACTTTCTCCAAAACTTGAATTTCAATGAAATGATTCCCTGAACCAAGAGTGCCAACCTGTTTTTCGGCTCGTTTAATCGCCCTTTCAGAAAGATGTTGAGGATCAGCGCCAGATAATCTACCATTTTCCTCAATTGACTCAGTGTCTTTTCTTTCGCCATAGTTTTTTTTAATCAAAGCTTGGGCACCATGATAAATAATGTCTCGAAAAGGAAGGTTGGGAATAGTTTCCCGCCGTTTTTGTCCCAAACCAACCGGAATCTCTCTTTGAATTCTGTTCATCAGCAATCTCAATAATTCCTGAGAAAAAACCTTGGGATCATATTTTAATTGACTAGAAAGCAAACGCACCCCGCAATTAATATCCATGCCCACCGCCCCTGAAGAAACAATCCCATCAGCGGCCATTACTCCACCAATGGGCAAACCAAATCCCTCATGAACATCTGGCATGGCGACTACCGGAGAGATGAGTTTTGGTAAAGAAGCGGATTGAACTAGTTGTTCTAAAGAACGGTCTTCTTTAACGTGTTCTAAAAGTTCTTCCTTAGCATAAACAATGGCGTCAGCTTTCATTTGAGGCAATCTCTCCACCTGCCAACGATTCACCCCAATGTTTTTCAATTTAACTTCCATGGTTTCATTATACAATATTGCCCCTTGACAACAATTTTCAGAATTGTTTTAATAAATTTAGTGCGTTCCGAATAAAACCCGAAGAAGTGCCAAGAGAGTAGGGAAGGAGGTGAGAGAAAGTGGCAAGAGAAAAAAAGTCGAGAATGGTGAAAGCGAGTGGCCGCACTTATTTTTTTGACCTTAAAGAAACCCAGGATGGCAAGAAATATCTTGTTTTAACCGAATCCCGCCGAACTAAAGGCGGTGATGAGTTTCTTCGGTCAACCATCGTTCTTTTTCCTGAGCAGGCCAAAGAATTTGATGAGGCAGTGGGAGAAATGACCGCCAAATTGGCTTAAGTCAGGGCTTGGAGATAAGTGAAATCTATGGTAAAATATGCCTATATGAGGGCAGGAACTTATTTTATCAGCCCGAGTAAAGGAAAAATGGCTATCAATGAGATGGCTAATGATTTAGTGGCTTTTATGGCTGAACAGCCAGACTATTTTTATCGTTTAGTCATTGGCACTGACTCAAAAACCAAAAGATTAAATGGTAGTCAAAAAGTAGATTTTATTACGGCTGTGGTCATTCATCGAAAAGGAAAAGGGGGACGCTACTTTTGGCAGAAGAAGAAAGTTGATAACATCAGAACCCTTAGAGGTAAAATATATACAGAAACCCTACTTTCAATCCGCCTTGCTGAAAAAATTGTTCCCCAATTAACCCAAAAATTAGATGGTGAGAGATACAAATTAGAAATCCACATTGATGTGGGTGATATTGGCCCTACCCGGGAAATGATTAAAGAAGTCGTGGGCATGGTCAATGGTAATGGTTTTGTTGCCAAAACTAAACCCGAATCTTATGGTGCTTTTGTTGTTGCTGATAAACACACCTAAGAGGGGAGGTGAGAAAATTTGAAGAAAATCTGGCTTATTGTTGGAGCCATTATTGTTTTTCTAGCTTTAAGTTTAATTGGTTTTTATAATAATTTAGTTACCAAAAGTCAGGCAATTGATAATCAATGGGCGCAGGTGGAAACCCAATACCAGCGTCGTTTTGATTTAATTCCCAATCTAGTTAATTCGGTTGAAGGGATTATGACCCAAGAGCAGGCAGTTTTTGGACAAATTGCCGAGGCAAGGACAAGATATTCTGGGGCGACTACAGCTGAAGAAAAAGCTCAAGCTGCTACTCAAGTTGAATCTGCTTTAGGGCGTTTGTTAGTGATTCTGGAGAACTATCCTGAAATACGTTCAGCGGAAAATGTTTCTCAATTAATGGATGAATTAGCTGGAACCGAAAATCGAGTAGCGGTTGAAAGGCGACGCTTTAATGATCTGGTTCGGGACTACAATACAACGATTAAGAGATTTCCCGCTAATTTAATTGCTAGAACTTTTGGTTTTAATGAGCGGTCCTATTTTGAAGCCGCAGAAGGAGCAGAACAAGCGCCTGAAGTTGAAATCAGTCCAGCAGCACCCGAATAATGAAAATATTTAAAGCTTTACCTCTTTTTTTGCTAGGAATTTTCCTAGTAATTTCTCCTGTTTGGGCTCAGGACTTTCCTGAACCAGGGGGCTATGTGAATGACTTCGCCCAAATGTTTTCTTCTGACTATCGTCAATCTTTGGAACAAGAATTAAATGATTTTGAAAATGAAACCACTACCGAAATTGCGGTGGTGACAATTGATTCTCTAGAAGGTGGCTCGATTGAGGATTATGCCATCCGTTTATTTGAACAATGGCAAATAGGCAAAAAAGAAAAAGACAATGGTCTTTTGATTTTAATTTCTAAAGAAGACAGAAAGATAAGGATTGAGGTTGGTTATGGCTTAGAACCAATTATTACTGATGGCCGGGCTGGAAAAATCATTCGGGAGCAAATGAGACCAGCTTTTAGAGAGGAAGATTATGACCAAGGAGTTAGACTCGCCATTGGCCAAATAGAAGATTATATTCGCTCTGGGGAAGCCCCAGTTGGAACAGAGGCGGTTCAGGAAAAAGCATCCAACATTTTGCCTTTGATTATTATTGGCGGGATTGCTTTGATTTACATTTCTTCGTTTTTGGCAAGAAGTAAAAGAATTTGGCCAGGGGGAGTGATTGGCGGAGCAATGGGAGGAATTTTGGGCTTAATTATTGGAACAATAATTGCTTTTGTTCTTTTGGTCGCAGGATTGAGTTTATTTGGATTGTTACTAGATTACCTGCTTTCGAAAAACTACAAGAAACTTAAAAAAGCCAAAAAACCAACGAGTTTTTGGGGGAGTTGGGGTGGTTTTTCAGGCGGAGGTAGAGGCGGAGGCGGTTTTGGTGGTTTTAGTGGCGGAGGCGGCGGTGGTGGAGGAGCCACTAGTAGTTGGTAGGGAAAAATGGAAAAAAATAAGATTATTCCTGTTAGTCCAAAAGAAATAAAAATTAAAGGGATTAGGGTTCTGGGAAGAACCATTTTTTATGACCCAAGAGGATTTTTGATTGAAACATTCGCCTCTTCCAAAGAAAAAGGAAAAAGCGTTTATAGCTACAGTTCAGTAACTCGGCCTGGCCAGGCAAGAGACAAAGACCAGTACCATTTTCATAAACACCAAAAAGACCGCTTTACCATTGTTCGGGGAAAGATGTGGATATTGTTATTGGACATGAGAAAGAATTCATCAACCTATGGACTTCTTGAAGTAGTTGAGGCTAAAGGAGCCAGTTTAAAGATAAAAACTAAAAAGACAATTCCTGTTTATACAATTACCATCCCAGAGGGAGTCTACCACGGCATTATGGCACCAGGGCCTGGTGAAGCTGAATTAGTTAACCATCCCAGTTGCGAATATAATCCTGATGATGAAGGAAGAATTTCCTTCAAGGAGATAAAAGTATCTTTTTTAAAAAACAATACTTTTAGTTGGGATTTAGTGAGAAAAAGATGAAAAAAATTCTTGGTACTGGTTTATCGGGTTTGGTTGGAACAAGAATTGTTGAACTTTTAGGAAAAAAATTTGACTTTCAGAATTTAGATTTAACCACAGGGATTGATATCACCAATAAGAAACAATTAGCTAACGAAATTGTCAAAAGCAAGGCTGACACCTTAGTTCATTTAGCCGCTTTTACTGATGTTAATGCTGCTTGGGAGCAAAAAGGGAATAAAAAAGGATTGTGTTACCAAGTTAACGTTGTTGGTACTCGAAACATTGTTGAACTTTGCTCCCAGAACCAGAAATATCTAGTTTATTTCTCCACGGATTTTGTTTTTGATGGCGAAAAAAGGACTCCTTATACCGAAAAAGACGAACCAAAGCCAATTGAGTGGTATGGCCAGACTAAATATTGGGCTGAGGAAGAAATAAAAAAAATAAGTGATGATTATTGCATCCTAAGAATCGCCTTTCCTTATCGAGCTGAATTTCCAGAAAAAATTGACCTCATTCGAAGAATCATTGAGGGTTTTAAAAAAGAGACTCTTTACCCAATGTTTGCTGACCAAACTACAACCCCTACTTTTATTGATGACATTGCTTTCGGATTAGAAAAAGTTTTAGAAGTTAAACCAAAAGGCATTTTTCATCTCGTTGCCTCTAGTTTTCAATCTCCGTATGAATTGGCAATTCAAATAGCGGATGTTTTTGGTTTCAATAAAAAATTAGTGAAAAAAGGCTTATTAGCAGAATACCAAAAAAGTCAGCCTTCATCAGCTCGTCCCTGGCACAAGAATCTAGGTCTCTCAAACAAAAAAATCAAAAAAGAATTGGGAATCGAAATGAGTACTTTGAGGGAGGGATTAAGAAAGATGAAGGAGCAATTGAGCTGATTAAAGTAAATCTGGCCTTTTTTTCTTAGTTCGCTCTAAAGATTTCTTTTTTCGCCATTCGGCGATTTTTTTATGGTCACCAGAGAGAAGCACCTCTGGTACTTTCCAGCCTTTAAAATTGGCTGGCCGAGTGTATTGAGGGCATTCAAGAGGGGATTCTAATGAAAAAGACTCATTTTTAATTGCCTCTGGCTTTTTTAAGACACCAGGAATTAGCCTAACAAGGGCGTCAACAGCCACCATGGTTGGCAACTCACCTCCTGTTAAAACGTAATCACCAATGGAAATCTCTTCATCAACCAAGTTTTCTCGGATTCTTTCATCCACGCCTTCATAACGGCCACAAATAAAAATAAGGTGCTTTTCTTTACTTAATTTTTGAGCCATTTTTTGATTGAAAACTCTACCTTGAGGAGTTAAAAGAATAACCCTTGACTCTTTTTTACGGAGCTCTTTAAGGGCATTGTCAATAGGCTCAATCATAAGAACCATTCCTGCACCACCGCCAAAAGGTCGTTCATCAACGGTTTTATACTTGTCTTTTGCCCATTTTCTAAGATTGTGAATCTTGATACTTGCTAATCCTTTTTTTTGGGCACGCTTAATAATTGATTCATCGAAAGGTCCTTTAAACATCTTTGGGAAGAGAGTGAGGATATCAATTTTCATTACTTGTATTTTATCAAGATTTTCTGGTAGAGTAAAAATCATGAAGATTGTGGTTATCATTCCTAGCTATAAAGAGCGAGATAATTTAGAGATTCTCGTTGAAGAGATTGAGAAAGAGTTTAAGAAAATCAAAAAACACGAGATGTGGATTCTTAGTGTTGATGCCAACTCTCCTGACGGAACAGCCGAATTTATTAGAAAAAAAGCAAAGGAATACGGCAACATTGAGCTCTACTTAGAAACGAAAAAAGAAGGGTTGGGAGCAGCCTATATGAAGGGAATGAAATATGCGATGGAGAAGATGAAAGCAGAAGCGGTGATTGAATTTGATGCTGATTTACAACATGATCCCAAACATATCCCCGAGATGGTGGCAAAGCTTGATGAAGGTTATGACTACGTTCTCGGCTCCCGTTTTGTTAGGGGTGGTTCAATTCCCAAAGAATGGGCTTTTCATCGTAAATTCTTGAGTAGATTCGGTGGTCTTTTTGCTCGGGTGATTCTCTTTTTTCCGAATATAAATAAGGTTAGAGATGTTACCACCGGCCTGAAGTTAACTCGGGTTAAGGGCGTGCTTGATAAGGTTGACTTCTCCAAAATTTCCACTGGCTTTTATTACAAAACAGAAATACTCTACCAAATAGTTAATATGGGAGCGAAAATCACTGAGGTGCCTATTCATTTTAGGCTTCGGGCCAAGGGTGTAACAAAAATGTCTTTAGAAACTATTATTTATACCTTTTTAAAAGTTATTCTTTTAAGATTAAAAGACAAAAAAACGATTCAGTTTTTAAAATTTGCCGTAGTTGGTTTTATTGGTTACATTGTTAATGCCGTTGGTTTAGAAGTTTTTTATCGGGCAGGTTTATCACCCGGACCGGCAACAGCGATTGCCACTGAGTTAGCGATTATTAACAATTTCATTCTTAACAACATTTGGACCTTTGCGGAAAAGAAGATTGTTTCTATAAGGAGATTACCCTACAAATTCCTTGAATTTAATTTCACCTCTTTGGGAGCCTTGGTAATTCAGACCGTCACGGTTTGGATAGGTACAGCCTTGCTTGGTGATCAATGGCGACAAATCTTGTTGATTTTTGCCGTTGGCTTTTTTGTTCTGCCTTACAATTTCTTCATGTACACCACTTTTATCTGGAAAACTAGAAAATCTAAACTCTTTGGTTGGCTTCAGAAGAGAGTGGGATAAGAATCTACCCACTTTCATAATTTTCGTTGACTTTTATACAAAAAATTTGTACAATATGGGGTGATAATTAATCACTATAGTTAATACTATGGGAGGATTGTTTTACTCAGCAACAACTCAAAAGATTCTTGCTATCCTTTGTAATCAGCAAGAGGAGAGTTTCCACGTTAATGAGCTGATTCGCTTAACCGGAAGATATCCCAATTCGGTTACTCACGCCCTTAAAGGACTAGAAAAAACGGGATTGGTAACCTTTAGACGTAAAGGCAGACGAAAGCTTTATAAAATCAACACCGCTAATCCTATTTATCCCGAAGTTAAGAGCATTTTCGCTAAATTAGGAACTTTCATTGATGAGAAACTTGTGCCTTTGGAAAAAAGGGCGGAGATTAGTTGGATGAAGAGTATGAATCGTCCTTCTGACCTTCCTTTAGCCGCGACTATCCAAGTGGCTAATACTAAAATCCTTTCTCAAATCACTGGCGTTGGTTATAAGTACGGATGGTACAACGGCGTTACTGCTGGCGTTTATTATGTCAAGCAAGAAAAAGATGCGGTTAATAAAGCTCTTAAAGCAAGAATCAAAAAAAATCCCGCCTGGAGAAAGACAGTGATTAGAAGGTTTAAAAAAAGCTACGAATTATTGGAAATTGAAGCAGAAAAGATTTCAAAAGGAAGGCTTTATCAGCTTTCAAATAAAGAGCTGGCTCGACGCCTAAAGAAGTTTTATTCAGCTTACCTTAATCACCTTGCTTTTATCAGTGTTCCCGCCATGATCGAGAGTTGGCTTTCGAAGGAAATTAGAGAAGAAGTAGAAAAATCTTTGAAAAAACAAAAGAGAAAAAATAAGGCGGATCGTTTTGTTGAAATTTTAACTTCACCGCCCTTATTGATTGAAGAACAGCTTGATTCTTTAAAGATTGCCGATTATATCAAGAAGAATGGTTTTAATAAAAAAGCCTCTCGGATAGTAAGGGATCACACCAATAAGTGGGCCCATCTTTCCTTTTCTGATTTTTCTGGTCCTCTTCTGAATTATGACTATTTCAAAGAAAAAATCGAAGTTCTGGCAGAGAAAATTTCTGACCCAAATAGGGAGATTAAGGAAAATGAGCTGGCAGAAGAAAGGAGGCTAAAAGAGATAAAAGAAGCTATGAAGGCTTTAGACCTTTCAAAAGCAACCAGGCAAAAGATTAAACTTTATCAAGATGTTTATTTTTTGAGAAACGACCGCTGGAACGCAGTTTATAAATCCCATCTTTTGCATCTACCCCTGATTGATGAGATAGGGAGAAGGCTAGATATGAACCGTCAAGATTTAAGTCTTCTTACTTATGAAGAAATGATTGATTTTTTGGTTTCAGGAAAAAAACCCAATAAAGGCTTACTAACTAAAAGAAGGAAAGGCTGGGCAGTGCTTTTATGGGAGGGGGAGATTAGGGTTATTGATGGCATCAAAGAGGTGGTTGAGACAATGGAAAGATTCAGAATTGTTGATCAAATCAGGGAGCCACTTAAACCAGAAAAAGGTCTACCCACTGATTTAGATGAAAGTTATCAGTTGAAGGGTATGCCTGTTTATAAAGGAGAGGTTAGGGGAGCAGTCAAAATCGTTCTTGGTCGTGAAGATTTAAATAAGGTTGAAGAGGGCGATATTGTCGTTGCTTACCAAACAACGCCTCAATATCTTTCCTGCCTTTATAGAGCAGGAGGGTTGATTGTTGACGAATCCAATCTCCAATCCCACGCTGTTTTATACGCGAAGGCCCTAAAATTGCCAACGATTATCGGCACTGAATTTGGAACTAAGTTTTTCAAGGATAATGATCAGGTTTTACTTGATGCGACGAGAGGAATTGCTAAAAAGGTAAATAATCCTGGTCTTGAAGATTTGAGCGTATCGGATAGAGTAGCTTATGCAGAAAATTAAAATGAGTGAAGAGGGTAATCAAATGAAACAAAAAAGACAAACCTACCTTATTCGGGTTCCGCAAGTTAAAGGGAATGCGGCTCGTGAGATGGAAGCTTTTTTTGCTGACCTCCACCGTCAATTATTTTCTCAAAAGGGAATATTGGCCCAGGATAGAGTTGTTTCTTTTGAAATGGGTTTGATAGATAAATTTTTGCATTTCTTTTTCACCGCCTCTCCAATGGTTGCTGATTTGGTTTTAGGTCAAATATACGCTCATTTTCCAGGGAGCGAAATAGAAGAGGCGCCTGACCACTCTCAAAATCTGTCAGAAGGTTTTTCTTTTATCGCCTCAGAGCTTAGGTTGGAAAGAAAAGATATTTACCCTATAAAAACTTATCAAGCAATGGAGATTGATAGTCTGGTGGGGCTTTCTGGAGTGATGAGTAAAGTTAAAGAAAGAGAGAGTCAGCTTTGGGTCCAGGTTATTATTTCTCCAGTTGAAGATAGTTCTTGGAAACAAGCAGAGCGGCGATTTAGACGCTTGATTAAAACAAGAATTGAACCCAGCGGGGGCTATAAAGCGAGTCTGGCTAAATTTGATAAATATTACTACAGGGCAAAATTAAGGGTATTTTGTTTTGGTAAAGATAAATTATCCACACAAAAATATCTTGATGCTCTTGTTCGATCTTTTGATGCATTTGATAATAAGACTCTTAATGGAATTGAGGGAGGGCGAATTTACGCGGGACAAAAAACTTTATCTCTTTTTCAAGAAAGAGAGCTAAGAAAACCATATTGTCTTAATGTTGAAGAACTGGCAAGCCTTTATCATTTTCCTGGCGAAGATTTTCCCATAGCAAACGTTGTCAAAGTTCTCTCAAAAAAATCAGGACCTCCCCAAGATCTTCCCAAAGCTGAATTTTTACAAGACCCAGAAATTTCAACTTTTGGAGTGACTAACTTTCGCAATGAACATTTGTCGTTTGGAATAAAAAGACCTGACCGTCGACGCCATACCTATGTTATTGGAAAAACTGGTGTGGGCAAATCCAAATTGTTACAACTCTTGATGCTTTCTGACATTAAGGCAAAAAGGGGATTTGCGGTCTTGGATCCTCACGGTGATTTGGCTGAAGAGATTTTAGCTTATATACCCCCTGAGAGAATCGACGATGTTATTTATTTCAATCCGGCTGATGATGAAAATCCGGTTGCCTTTAATCCTTTAGAAGCGGTTCAGCCCGAGTATAAGCAACAAGTGGTGACAGGATTTGTTTCAATTTTCAAAAAGTTGTTTGCTTTTGACTGGTCTTCTCGTCTCGAGCACATGCTCAGGTACACAACATTAGCCTTATTAGATACCAAAGGTTCGACCATTGTTGACATTGTTAAGCTTTTAACTGATAAAGGTTTCCGTCAAGAAGTTGTTGCCCGAATTCAAGATCCAGTGGTTAAAAACTTTTGGACCCATGAGTTTGCTACCTGGAATGAGAAATTTGACAACGAGGCGATTGTTCCTTTATTGAACAAAGTGGGAGAGTTTGTTTCCAGTCCCCAAATCCGAAGAACAATTGGCCAGCCAAAAAGTTCCTTTAACTTCCACGAGATAATGGATAAACAACAGATATTAATTATGAATCTTTCATCAGGGAAAATTGGTGAGGATAATGCGGCTCTTTTGGGTTCAATGATTGTTACCCACATTCAACAGGCAGCAATGGCTCGGGCGCGACTTCCTGAAGAGCAGAGAAAAGATTTTTATCTTTATGTTGACGAATTTCAAAATTTCGCTACTTCGGCTTTTGCTCAAATACTATCAGAAGCCAGGAAATATAGACTTTGTTTAACCATTGCCCACCAATACATTGGTCAGATTTCAGAAGAGATAATGAAAACTGTTCTGGGAAATGTTGGCTCAATGGTTATTTTTCGGGTTGGTTCAGAAGACGCCCAAATTTTAGCCACTGAATTGGCGCCGATTTTTACTGCTGAAGACATGCTTAATCTTGATATGCGCGATATGTACTTGAAAATTTCCATTGACGGAAAAACATCTCCTCCTTTTTCTGGACGGACGATTACTTTTCCTCAACCCGAGCAAGATTTGAGCCAAAAGGTGATTGCTCGTTCCCGAGCCAAATTTGTTACAACTGAGGATAAATCTTTAGATGGACTTGGTGTTTGGAAACAAGAAGAAGTTTCGAAGAAAGAGGAGAACCTTTCAAAAAAAGAAGTTTTGCCAAAAGAGGAAAAAGTCGAACAAAAAGAGAAGGGAGCAGTAATTTTCAGCTCTACTAAGAAAAAGACAGAAGAACCTAAGTCAGAAACTATTGAACCAGAAGTGAGTGAGTCGGAAACGAACGAGCTTGTTTTTGAAGAACCAATTATCTAGGAGTAATCATGGGAAAAGTTAAAACTTGTACAAAGTGTGGAAAACGGTTTCGTTTAATTGAGCTAGAACTCAAATTTTACAAAAAGCAAGGATATCCCCATCCAGAGAAGTGTCCAGTCTGTCGCCAAAAAAGAAGGAAGGCCTTAAGGAATCCACCCCAATTCTTTAAACGCCCTTGTGATAAGTGTGGTAAACAAATTGTTACCACCCATGACCCCAAAAAAGGAAGAATTGTTTATTGCGAAAGGTGTTTTAGTGAATATTATGACCGGGTGGACCCATTACTCAGGGATGATAAGCGAATAGGAGGAACTGATATTAAGGGAATGATAGATCAAAAGTTAACCGAAACAAAGGAATAAGATGACCTTTTTGGATGACTATCAGAATTTAAAAAAACAGAGCCCAACAATCTTAAACCACGGGCTTAAAAACGAAAACACTGATTTCACTGATTACATTTATCGGAGTAAGGACGCTTATTTTGCTTTTTGTGGAGGAAATGTTTATGACAGTGCCTATATTTTTGATAGTTCTCGTATCAATGACTGTTTTGACTGTAGTCATCTAAACGATTCTGAACTTTGTTATGAGTGCACTGATGGTTATAAAAACTATGGTAGTTCTTATCTTGAATACTGTACTGGATGTACTAATTGCCATTTTTGTTTTTACGTTCGCCATTGCCGAGATTGCTTTGGCTGTGTCGGACTTCAACACCAAGCCTATTGTATTTTCAATGTCCAGTACTCCAAAAAAGAATACCAGGAAAAAGTAAGGGAGCTTTTGAAAAGGCCAGCCGAGGAACACCTAAGGAGATTAGGACAGCTTAAGAAAAAATTTCCCTTCCAACCAACCCATCAATCAAGAGCTGAAAATTCAGCCTATGGTGATTATCTCCACAAATCAGCCAACTGTTATTGGTGTTTTGACTGTGAGAGTTGTGAGGGTTGCTTCTATACATTTGAAACCCGAAAAAGCCAGGATTGCTTTGACAGCTCCTATCTTTATAAATGTGAGCTTTGTTGGGAGTGTACTGGTTTAGGTCACTCCTACGACTGCAGTTTTTGTGAAGATGGTGATTATCTCAGAAACTGCCATTTTTGCAGTCATTGCTATAAAGCAGAGCATCTTTTTGGCTGCGTTAATCTTATTCATGCCAAATATTGCATTCTCAACAAACAATACTCAAAAGAGGAATACTTTAAAAAAGTAGCTGAGATTAAAAAAGAGTTAGGCTGGCCTAAATAAAGGAGAAAAAATAGATGGGTAAAACAAGAAAATGTAAAAGTTGTAATAAAAAATTCCGAATGATTAAGATGGAAACCGATTTCTATGAAAAACATGGGTATCCCAAGCCCAAGGAATGCCCCAAGTGTCGCCATAAAAAACGGCAAGAGATGCGCGGTTGGCGAGATTTCTACAAGCGCCCCTGTGATAAGTGTGGCAAAGAAATTATAACGATTTATCCCAAAAAATCAGGTTTCATTGTTTATTGTGAACCCTGTTTTAATGACTTTTACAATCGGGTTGATCCTTTAAAACTAGATGAAGCTTTTAAACCAAAAGGAGTTTAATGAGATTTTTGGAGGATTTTGAGAAACTGAAAAGGTCTTTACCAGTTCTTCCTCGAGATAGTCTTGACAATGAAAACTCTCCTTATGTTAACTCAATCCATGTGATTAAAAACTGTTACTACTGCTTTGATGGCGGTATTGCCGAGGATAGTGCCTATTGTTATTTTCCTTATAAGATTGTTGACTGTTTTGACTGCGATTTTACTTTTGAATCCCAATTCTGTTATCAGTGCGTTGATTGTCAGAAGTGTTATAACTGTGCCTGGTGTCAAAATTGCCTCCTTTGTCGAGATTGTCAATTTTGCTTTTTTTGTCGTGATTGCCATGATTGTTTTGGTTGTGTCGGACTTCACCACCATAAATATTGCATTTTTAACAAACAATATTCAAAAGAGGAATATTTCAAAAGAGTGGCTGAGTTAAAAAAATTGCCACAAAAAGAAAATTTGAAAAGACTGAAAAAAATTTCTGATAAATATCCAAGGCGACGGGTTTCTAGTTTAAAAACAGAAAACTGTCCTTATGGAAACTATATTACCAATTGCGCTAATTCTTATTGGATTTTTGATGGTGTTGGTGACGAAAATTCAGCTTATCTTTATCAATCTAAGTTCTGTCGAGACTCTATGGATATGGATCAGGCGTATGAGTGTGAACTTTGTTATTCTGGTAAGGGAGGATTTTGCTATCAGTGCAGTCATATTGACCTCTGTAGTCATTGTCGTGATTGCCACTATTGCTTCAGTTGCGAAAATTGCGAACACTGCTGGGGATGCGTTAATTTGAATAAAGCAAAGTACTGCATCTTAAACAAACAATACTCAAAAGAGGAATACTTTAAAAAAGTAGCGGAAATTAAAAAGGAATTGGGGTGGACAGAACACTATGGACAGATTTCTGAAAAAAAGGTAGGATAGATTTAGTGAAAAAGAAAAAAATGCCCATTCTTCTAATAATTTTAGTTGGTTTGGTGGTTCTCTTGGGTGTTTGGTGGTGGTTCAATAATTATTCGATCCCAGTAAAATGTGGGTATCAGGCAGTTTGTCGGGGTATTCGGTTAGGGGATTATTGTTTGGGCCGAACAACCTATCAATTTCTTGATTGTCTTTAAAGAAAAGGAGCCCAATCAGCCACTGCTAGAGTATTACCGGCAATAAAGTTGATGACGTAGAGATAGATTGGCAAGAGGATGACAACAAAAGCAATCTTGAATTCCTTCTTCACCAAAAATTTTTCAAAAGCAATTAAGATAAAAGGAAGCATGGGCAAACTGTAACGACTGATATCGCGATGGGAGATAAAGAGAGTGGTGTAAAAGAAGGTAGCAGCAAATAATCCCAAGTCATAACGCTTTTGTTTAAAAAGATAGATTACCCCCAAAATGCCTATGAGGTAGATATAAATGACTTCTTCTAGCCAGTAAGTGCCCACCCAGGCTGCAGCGGCATTGAAAACCTGTAAAGGTGGCCAAAAGAGATGGATATTGTCGCCAGAGTGAAAATAGGCCCAAAAATCGCCATAAATATATAAATAGTATAGATAAACAGAAATTAAGGCTGCTGGAATTAATAATAGCGGATAATAAGTTTTAATTAATCGAGGAAGCTTAGATTGCCAATTTGCTTTGATAGATGACCAATTTTTCCAAAAGAGAAAAATGCCATAAGCAATAAAGAGAAGGATGCCAGGTGGTTTAGTCAACTGGGCTAAAGCCCCAAAAACCCCAGCTAACCACCAATTTTTCCTTTTAAAAAAACAAAAAGAAACCAACAAAAAGAAAATAAACAAAGGTTCTGGTGAGCCAACCGAGCGAACAATTAACCAGCGGGCGGGAAAAAGGAGATAAATGATTGTTAACCACAAAGGCTCTTTTGAAAGTTTAAATTCCTTAAGAAAAAGATAAAAGGCCATTGCCGAAAACAAAGAAGCGATAACACTAATCGAAAGCATTGACCAAGTATGACTGATTACCAAACCCCCGATTTTAATTAAGAGGGGGTAAAGAGGAAAGTGAGCGGCGTAATGGATTACGGGCAAGTCAAAAGGAACCAGGTTTTTAATAACTTCGGGATTGTAAAGAGATTTGGCAATGACAACATAATAAAGACCGTCGAAATTCTTCATTATCGTTGCCATGCCCTCGGCTGGTAAAGAAATTTTCCAGAAACTCGTTAATTTAAGAAAAAAAGGAAGCCAAATAAGAGCGGTGGAGATTAAGCTGATAAAAGCAATAATTAATAAATCTCGCCAAGATTTTTGAACAGTTTCCATTATGGTTATCATAGCATAAACCGCTTTCTCTATGCTATCATAAGGCTTGTATGAAAAAGGCTAAAGAGCTTTCGGTTTTTTTTCCTGCTTATAACGAAGAAGATAATATCAAAACAACCATTACCAAAGCCATGAAGATTCTCCCTAAAGTGGCTGAGAAATGGGAAATTATTGTGGTTAACGATGGCTCAACCGATAGAACAGGTGAAATCGTTGAAGAGTTGATTAAAAAGGAGCCCCGAATCAGAATGATTACTCACTCTCCTAATCGAGGTTACGGGTCAACCATTAAGAGTGGCGTTTATAATTCTAAGTATAAATTAATTGCTTTTACTGATGCTGATGGTCAATTTGACTTTTCTGAAATCACAAAATTTATCGAAACTCAGAAAAAAACCGGTGCCGATTTGGTGATTGGTTATTACCTCAAAAGAGCGGTTCCTTTTTATCGGATTTTAATTTCAAAAATTCTTTGGGAATTGCCTGTTTTTCTGCTTTTTGGTCTTAGGGTGAGGGATATTGATTGTGGTTTTAAATTAATTAAAAAAGAAGTGGTTGATAAAATTCATAAACTTGAAGCCGAGCGAGGACCGTTTATCTCCACCGAGCTTTTAGTTCAAGCCAAAAAAGAAGGATTTAAAATTAACCAGATTGGAGTCCATCACTACCCAAGAGAAGCGGGACAGGCAACGGGCATAACTTTAAAAGTTGCTCTTAGTGGTTATGTTGATCTTTTACGTTTTTACCGAAAACTGAAAAAGAAATGGAAGACTTAAAAAAGAAAGTAGTCGAATTCATTGAATTCAATAAAACCGAACTCGTTTTTTTAGCTTTAATTCTTCTTCTTGGTGCTTTTCTCCGTTTTTATCGTCTGCCTGAGTACATGACTTTTTTGGGAGATGAGGGGCGTGATGCCTTGGTTTGGTTAAGAATGATTAAAAAAGGGAAGTTTGTTCTCATCGGCCCAGTGACCTCAATCGGCAATATGTATCTGGGCCCTTTGTATTATTATTTAGCTCTGCCTTGGTTTTTGTTATTCAATTTATCTCCGGTTGGGCCTTCAGCGATGGTAGCTTTTTTGGGGGTAGTTACCATCGGCTTTATTTGGTGGGTAGGTCGGGAGTGGTTTGATAAAAATGTGGGTTTAATCGCGGCTTTATTTTATGCTATCTCACCCGTGGTGATTATCTATTCTCTTTCTTCATGGAATCCCAATATCATGCCCTTTTTTGCTCTTTTAACGATTTACGGTGTTTATCAATTTTGGATTAAAAAAAGATTTTGGTGGATTCCCATTGTTGGTGTTGCTCTCTCGTTTACTCTTCAATCTCATTATCTTGGTTTGCTTTTAATTCCCACCGTTAGTATTTTTTGGCTTTTGGCACTCGGAAGTGTTTTTAGACAAAAGTCAAAGTTGAAATCGCTAATTAAACACACAGTCTATTGCCTTCTCATTTTTGGCATTCTTACTCTTGCCCCTTTAGTTTGGTTTGACTTGCGTCATAATTTCATTAATTTCCAAGCCTTTAAAGCTTTTTTTACGGTTCGGCAAACAACAGTCAATTTGAAAATTTATAAGGCTGTTCCCAAACTTTGGGATTTGGTTAATCAAGTATCAACTAGACTCTTAGCAGGAAAAAACGAAGAAGTAGGAGTTTGGGTTACTTTGTTAATCATTATTGGTTTATTGGGCGTTAACTTTGAAAATTATTTTAGAAAACCAAATTGGAAAAAAATTTGGCGAGAAAATAGGGAATTGATTTTAATTTTAGTTTGGTTAATGGTGGGCCTGTTTGGATTGGGTAATTATAAGCAACACATTTATGATCACTATTTTGGTTTCTTTTTTCCTGTTCCCTTTTTACTTATTGGTTGGGTTTTATCAAGATTTTGGCAATTAAAATTGTTGGGAAAAACTATTACCATTTTGGTTCTTTGTTTCTTGATTCTTCTTTCTTGCCAAAAAATACCATTAAAAGGACAACCCAATAACCAGTTAAACCGAACCCAGAAAATTGCTCGCTTTATTGTTGACCAGTCAAAAGGGGAGCCTTTTAACCTAGGATTGATTGCGGAAAGAAATTATCCTGCTGCCTATGCCTATTTTATGGAGAGATGGGGGATTCCGCCAACCGATATCGAGCCATTAAGAGCCGAAGAAACAATTACCGACCAACTTTTTGTTGTTTGTGAGAAGTTACCTTGTCAACCTCCAACCGACCCCCAAGCAGAAATCGCTAATTTTGGTTGGTCAGAAATCGATGAAGAATGGGAATTAGAAGGAGTTGAAATCTATCGTCTTATCCATGCTCGATAAAATAAAAAAGGAAATTTCCAGTCATAGCCTTGTTTATTTATCTCTCCTAATCATTTTAATTTTTTCTGCTTCCTTTCGCCTCTATCGTCTCAATGACTTATTGGGTTTTTACTATGATCAAGGGCGTGATGCTCTTAGAGTTCTTGATGTTTTGGCATTGCGAGATTTACCGGCAATTGGGCCAATAACGGGCATCGGTGGCTTGTATCTGGGACCCCTTTGGTTTTATCTTTTAGCCCCCTTCTATTTTATTGGCCAAGGAAACCCGGTTATTCCTGCCATTTTTGTTTGCCTTCTTGACGTGGGAGCCGTTTTCATGCTCTATTGGTTGGGTAAAGAGTTTTACAGCCGACAAGTTGGAATTTTGGCTGCTTTTTTCTGGGGGTTTTCTTATTATTTAACCCTTTCCGCCAGATGGTTTTCTAACCCTTCACCCCAGCCATTCTTCGTGGTTTTATTAATTTATGGTTTGGGAAAATTCTTTTTAGAGAAAAAAGAAAAATATTTGCTTCTTGTTTCTTTTTGCCTTGCGGTTACTTTACAACTTCAAATAGCTAGTGCTATTTTCTTTTTTCCAGTAATAGGATTAATTTGGTTAGTTTTTAGGACCAAACCTAAAAAGAAACAATATCTCCTTGGGGCGATTTTAATTTTTCTTGCTTTTCTGGTACCCCAGTTTTTATTTGAGATTAAAAACAACTTCTTAATGACTAAAAATTTTTTCAGCTTTACTCGTGGAGATTTAAATACGGAGACTCAAACCTGGACGATTCCCACTTTTCAATTGATTAAAGAGCGGTTGTTGTTTTACTTTGACACCTTTTTTTCCAAGCTAAAACCAAGACCCGGGTTAGGGTCAAAAATTTTAGCATCTTTATGGCTAATTTTTACTTTCTTTTTCTTAAAAAAAGAAAGGAGTCAATCGATGACTCTTATCCTTGTTAGTTTTCTTGTTCTGCCTCTGTTTTTACTTTTCTTTTTTGTGGGAAATTATGGCCAACTTTATGGCTATTATCTAACAGGATATTTTCCAGTTTTCATTTTCCTTTTTGCTCTTTTCACTGCCTTCTTTTTAAAAAAGAAATTCCTTTTGCCCATTTTTATCTTCATCATTATTTGGTTTCTCAATGAAAATCTTGTTTCCCAAAAAAATTACCTTGCCGAAAGAGTGGATGCGCCGACTCGAATTGCTTTGGGCAATCAACTTCAAACAATTGACTGGATTTATCAAGATGCTAAAGATGAAAAATTTAATGTTGATGTTTATGTGCCCCCAGTAATTCCCTATGCCTATGATTATTTGATTCCCTGGCGAGGAAAACAGATTTATAATCAGCAACCTGTAGAAGAGTGGGTGCCATTACTGTACACTTTGTCTGAGGTTGACCCGCCCCATCCAGAAAGACTTGAGGCCTGGCTATCTCGGCAAGAGGGGATTGGCAAAGTGATTAAAAGTCAAAAATTTGGGGGGATTACTGTTGAAAGAAGAGAAAGGATAGAGCAATGAAGCCTTATCTATCGGTTATTATTCCTTGTTACAACGAGGAAAAAAACCTTAAACAAGGAGTTTTGGAAGAGATAGAAAATTATCTTAAAAAGCAAAACTACGCCAGTGAGGTTATTGTTTCTGATGATGGTTCAACCGATAAGAGTTTAAAAATAGTTGAAAAGCACGTTAAATATCATCCTCGTTTTAAACTTCTTAAAAACAAACACGCGGGTAAGCCTTTTGCGATCAAATCGGGATTAGAGAAGGCCAAAGGAGAAATTATTTTATTTGCTGATATGGATTTGTCAACACCAATCTCTGAAATTGACAAATTGTTGCCTTATTTTGATGAGAAATACGACGTGGTTTTTGGTTCGAGAGGTACAGTTCGCAAACAAGCGCCTCTAGTAAGGAAAATTATGGCTAAAATTTTTTTATATTCTAGAAGGCTAATTATTTTGCCAGAAGTTGTTGATACTCAATGTGGTTTTAAAGCATTTAAAAAAAATGCGGTGAAAAAAATTTTTTCTAAACTTGCCATTTTTAAAGACGGCAAGAAAGCCCATGGCTGGCGTGTAAGTGCTTACGATGTTGAGGTTCTCTTTGTAGCCAAAAAATTGGGTTTTAGGGTAAAAGAAGTAGTGGTGAATTGGCGAGATATGGATATTTCGATAGGAAAGCAAAGAAATTTTGTCAGGGAATCAAAAGAGATGCTTTTGGAGATTTTGAGAGTTAAAATTAATGATTGGAAAGGTAAATATGATTAAGAAGCTAAAAAAAGAGTGGGGGAAAATAATTGGCTTGGGTATTGGCGTTTTACTTGTCTTTTTTTTCTTTCGGTTAATTAATTTAACCATTCTTCCCATTTTTGCTGATGAGGCGATTTACATTCGTTGGTCTCAAGTAATGAAGGCTGAACCAACTCTTCGGTTTTTACCCCTTTCCGATGGCAAACAACCCTTGTTTATGTGGATTTTAATGTTTGCTTTAGGAGTGGTAAAAAATCCTCTTTTTATGGGAAGGTTATTATCGGTTTTTGCTGGATTCGGGTCGTTAACAGGAATTTTTCTGTTAAGTTATGAATTGTTTAAAGATAAGAAACTTTCTTTATTTGCTTCTTTCTTTTACGCTGTTGTGCCCTTTTTTGTTTTTTTTGACCGGATGGCTTTGGTAGATTCACTTTTAACTACGTTTGGCATTTGGGTGTTTTACTTTGGCATATTGTTAATCAAAAATTTACGCCTTGATTTGGCAATGATTACCGGCATGATTCTTGGCGGAGCTTTAATTACCAAATCACCAGCATTATTCTATGCTCTTTTGTTGCCCACCGTCTTTTTATTTCATCCTTTTTCGTTCCGCTTGAAGGGCTTGAAGAAATGGCTCCATCTTGGTCAAGCAGCCTTTCTTTGGGGAGTGGTTTATGTTTTTGCTTTCGGTATCTATAATTTGCTCCGTTTGGGTCCCAATTTTCAATTAATTGCCCAGCGAAACAAAGATTATGTTTTTACCTTGGGTTATTTACTGGCCCATCCCTTCGATCCTTTAAAACCTCATCTTTATGATTTGGCAGGGTGGTTGCCCAACTTACTCACCTGGCCAATTCTTTTAATGGCTTTAGTGGGATTTGTCTGGTTGTTGCTTAAAAAAGAAAACTGGCGCCAAGCGACCTGGCTTTTGGCGATTTGTATCTTGCCCTTGTTAGCCCAATCAGCCATGGCAAAAGTTTTTACTCCTCGCTACATTCTTTTTGCTGTTTGGCCTTTGATTATTTTCGTAGCGGCAGGGCTTGTTTTTCTGGGCAATCTTTTTGATGAAAAGATTAAACTGCCGATTAAAAAGGAAATAAGGTGTACCATTCTGGTAGCCCTCTTAATTATTCCTAGCTTGGGATATAACTTTTATCTTTTGAGCAATCCTGAACAGGCACCTTTGCCCAGAAGAATGCGTTCAGGTTATCTTGAGGAATGGACTGCTGGGCAAGGGATTAAAGAAATTGCTGATTTTGTTAAGGAAATAGCAAAGGAGAGAAATGTTTTAATCGGAACCGAAGGTTTTTTTGGCACTCTACCCGACGGATTACAGATTTATTTAGAAAAAGTACCCCGGGTAACGGTAATTGGCGTGGGGTATCCCATTGCTGATGTGAATCCTGGTTTGGTTAATGCCCTGGTTGATAATGATGTTTATTTAGTTGTTAACCAAAGCCGATTGCAAATTTCTCCGGAAAATTATGGCTTGAAATTAGTAGGAGAATATCCCAAATCGGTTAATCCCAAAGGAATCCAAGATAAATTGTTGTTTTTTGAATTAGATAAAGAATTTTGGCAGAAATGAGAAAGAAGTTTAGCTGGCTTTTTTTTGTCTTCTTAGTTATTTTTTTAACTTTTTTTTCTTATAAATCCCTAATCAAACCGGGTTATTTTCCTATGCATGATGACATGCAGCCGATTAGGGTTTTGGAGATGGATAAGTGTTTGAAGGACGGACAAATTCCTTGTCGTTGGGTTTCCAATTTGGGCTATGGTTATGGTTATCCCTTATATATTTACTATTCACCTTTAGCTTATTATTTAATGGAAATCTTTCATCTAATTGGTTTTTCTATTTTAAATTCCATCAAGATTGAATTTATTTTGAGCTTTATTTTTTCTGGTTTGGCCATGTTTCTCCTTGGCAGAGCACTTTGGGGTAATTGGGGAGGACTTGTTAGCGCTGTTTTTTATGTTTATGCGCCCTACCGGGCAACCGATGTTTATAGCCGAGGAGCGGTAGGGGAATTTACGGCTTTGATTTTTCTACCTTTGATTTTTTGGGCGATTCTTGAATTTGTTCGTCAAAAAAAGACAAAATATTTAATCTTTTTGGCTTTTAGTTATGGAGGATTGCTGCTCACCCATAATATCACTTCGCTCATTTTTTCTCCTGTTGCCGCTCTTTGGGGACTTTTCTTACTTTGGTACTTTCGCGAATGGAAATTATTACCAAAACTATTTCTAGCTGCCCTTCTCGGCGTGGGTCTTGCCGGTTTTTTTATTCTTCCTGCTGTTTTTGAAAAAAGCCTTGTCCATGTTGAATCAATGCTTTCCGGTTATTTTAACTACCTCGCCCATTTTGTTTCCATTCGTCAATTGTTTTTTTCCACTCATTGGGGCTACGGTTCAAGCGAATTTGGGCCCAATGATGATTTTACCTTTGCGATTGGCATTTTTCATTGGTTTTTTGCCATTTTGGCTGTTCTTATTAGTCTCTTTCAGTGGAGAAAAAAGAAATTTTCATTATTGACTCTTGGATTTTTAGGGGTGGTTGGTTTATTGAGCGCCTTTATGGCTCATCAGCGCTCAACTTTCATTTGGAATAAAATTTCTGTTTTGGCTTATCTTCAATTTCCTTGGCGATTTTTGGTGCTGGCCATTTTTGCTTTTTCTGCCATGGCTGGAGCAGTGGTAGCCTCATTAAAAAGGTATCGTTATTTAATCGTCAGTTTGATGATTTTGGGAGTAATTCTGCTTAACGTTAACTGCTTCAGGCCAGCGGATTGGTTTTGGATTACTGACCAAGATAAGCTTTCAGGCGAGGAATGGCAGAAACAGATAACGGCAAGCATTTTTGATTATCTACCAATTTTTGCTAAAGCGCCTCCACCTCATAAAGCTCCAGAACAACCTGAGGTAATTGAAGGTGAAGTAGAAATTTTGAGTTACGAAAAAGGAACGGACTGGCAAAAGGGAAGGGTTAAGGTGACTACTGAAAAGGCAATAATCCGTTTACCCTTGTTTTACTTTCCCAATTTTGAGTTAAAGGTTGATAGTAAAAAAACAGACTTTGATTATGATAATGATTTAGGCTTGATTACTTTTAAAGCGAGTCAAGGAGAACACGATTTTTATGTTAAGTTAAGAAAAACACCTATTAGAGTTATAGGTGATTCGGTCACGGTTTTAAGCCTCTTATTAGTTGGTGGGTGGTTAATCAATGAAAAAAGAAAGTTTAAAAAAAATTAGGAAAAATCTGCCCTTGGTTTTGGTAATCATTGTTACCATTTTGGCAAGCTTGGCTTTATTAAAGCCAGGTTATTTTCCAATGCACGATGATGTTCAGGTGATGCGTCTTTATGAAATGGAAAAATGCCTTCAAGATGGCCAAATACCGTGTCGTTGGGTTCCTGACATGGGGGCTGGCTACGGACATCCTTTATATAACTTCCATCCAATTTTTCCTTATTATTTGGGGATGTTTTTTCGCTTATTGGGAATAAGTTTTATTGATATTGTTAAAATTCTCTTCTTTTTAACCTTTCTCTTTTCAGGTATTTTTATGTATTTGTTGGCAAAGGAATTTTTGGGTAAGTGGGCGGGGTTGGCGGCTGCCTCTTTTTATGTTTTAGCGCCTTACCGGGCGGTAGAGGTTTATGTGAGGGGAGCTTTAACCGAGTCATGGGCAATCGTTTTTTTACCGCTGATACTCTGGGGAATTTACAAATTAATTAAAACAAGCAAGTTTTCTTTTTTCTTAGTTAGTCTTTTTTCTCTTACATTTCTTTTTCTTTCCCACAACGTTATGACCTTACTTTTCACTCCCATTGCCTTTGCTTGGGGGATTTATTGGCTTATTCAAACCAGAAAATGGAAAAGAATTATTCCTTTAAGCGCTGTTTTTGCTTGGGCAGCTGGCCTGGCAGCCTTTTTCATTTTGCCAGCCTTTTTTGAAAAATCATTAGTAACCCTAGAACAACACGCCACAGGTTATTATAATTTTCGTCATCATTTCGTTACCATCAAACAATTGTTTTTTGATCGGGGTTGGGGCTATGGTCCTTCAGTTTTTGGCCCAGGAGACAATCTTTCCTTTCAGTTAGGTTGGCCCCACTGGTGGTTAGTAATTATTGCCGGATTGATTTTTGTCTACTCCTTTTGGAAAAAGAGGAAATTTGTTTGGCCGTTTGCCTTTTTTCTTGTTTTTTTTGGTTTAGTCACTCTCATGACTCATGCCAAATCGGTTTATCTTTGGGAGGCAGTCCCTCTATTATCCTTTGTTCAATTTCCTTGGCGGTTTTTAGCTTTGACAATGGTGGCCAGTTCCTTTTTGGCCAGCGGACTGTTTGTTTTCCTGAAAGATAATAGGCAACAAATACTATTGAGTTTGATTTTGGTTTTTTTGGCTATCGTTCTTAATTTGAATTACTTTCATCCTGAGAAATATGATTTCCAAATGACTGATGAAAAAAAGCTTTCTGGTGAAGAGTGGCGAAGCCAGTCAATGACGACCCTTAATGATTATGTTCCTAAAGGGGTAAAAGAATATCCTCAAGAATTGGCGCCAGGGGAGCCTTGGCTTGTTGAAGGTGAAGCAAAGATAAGCGAGTTTAAAAAAAGGTCAAACTTTTGGCGTTTTACCATTGAGACTATTGGTGACCAAAGTCCAACCGTAGAGGTGCCCATTTTTGATTTTCCCTTTTGGGAAGTATTTGCTGATTTAGAAAAGGTTGATCACCAAGTCAATCCAGATAAAGGAACGATTCAAATTAAAGTGCCAATGGGAAAGCGAACGGTCACGGGTTGGTTAAGAAATACGCCCTTAAGAAAACAAACAAACACCATTAGCCTTTTAAGCTTTGCCTGCCTGATTTTGACAGTTGCTTGGCAAGAGAGGCGGAAGAGATAAACTCGGGTTGGTTGTGCTAAAATAAGCGCATGGAAGAATTGGCTGAAGGCATGCCCGAAAGCGCTTTGGAGATTGATTTGGAAACGGTTAAAGGTCGGGCAATCAAAGGAGTGGTGGCTTTAACAGGACGGACTTTTTTACTCCAAATTATTTCTTTTCTTGGCTTTTTTCTTTTAACCGTTTTTCTTGGGACCGCGGAAATTGGCTTGTTTTTTGCTGTTTCTGAGTTAATTGCCATTCTGGGCTATTTTTCAGACATTGGTTTGGCCGCGGCTCTTATTCAAAAAAAGGAAAGGCCAAGATTAGCGGACATCCGCAGCACCTTCACGATTCAACAAGCTTTGGTTTTGACTTTAGTAATTTTGGTTTTTATTCTTACTCCTTGGTTGCGGGGTTTTTATAATATTAGTCAGTCAGGAGTTTGGCTCCTTTGGGCTTTGGCCGCAGGTTTCTTCTTGGCTTCTTTAAAAACGATTCCCTCTGTTTTACTAGAAAGAAAATTGAGATTTGATTTATTGGTAGTGGTGGAGATTGTTGAAAGCCTGCTTTTTTACGGCATTGCCGTCTTTTTGGCTTGGCAAGGTTTTGGTGTTATCAGCTATGCCTGGGCAGTTCTGATAAGAGGAATTGTTGGTGTGATTTTAATCTATTTTCTTTCGCCTTGGAAAATTGGCTTTGCTTTTGAAAAAGGCTCTTTAAAACATTTGCTCCGTTTTGGCGTACCCTATCAAGCGAACACTTTTTTGGCGGTGATTAAGGATAGATTAATGAATGTTTTTCTATGGAAAATCATTGGGGCGACTGGGGTAGGAATTCTTGGTTGGGCCCAAAAGTGGGCGCAAATGCCTTTGCGCTTTGTCATGGATGCGGTTATCAAAGTTACTTTTCCTGCTTATTCCCGAATGCAAGAACACAAAAGAGAATTGAGTCAGGCAATTGAAAAAACTTTGTTTTTTATTACCCTTTTGGCTTTTCCAATGATAATTGGTCTTTGTTTAATTGCCCGACCTCTGATAACCATTATTCCCCAATACGGCAAATGGGAAATTGCTTTGTTAGCTTTGTATCTTTATGCCATTAACAGCTTTTGGGGAGCAGTGACAACACCTTTGACCAATGCTTTAACTGCTATTGGTAAAATCAAAACCGTTTTCAAATTAATGGTCATGTGGACGGCCTTGACCTGGTTTTTCTTTCCCTTGCTGGCAATCAAATTTGGTTTCAACGGCGTCGCGGCTGCTTCGGCTCTGGTGGCAACCAGCTCAGTGATAGCAATTTGGATAACAAAACAACACATTGAGTTCAGATTCCTGGCCTCGATATCTAAACCAGTCATTGCCAGTCTGGCAATGGGAATTTTAGTTTTTTTCCTCACCCCTTCGTTAGCGAAAAACATTTCCGGGGTTATTAGCGTGATTGTTTTAGGCGGTTTGGTTTATTTGGGACTAATTTACCTAATGGCAGGTCAGCAATTTATTGATGACACCAAAAAACTTTTCTATGCGCTCAAAAGTCGTTAAACTCATTGCCCTCATCGCCAATATTATTATTTTTAGTTTATTCTTAAGTTGTTCCGTCTTTGCTGCAGAAGAATCATTTGCTACCATTGTCAATCCGGTTCGCGGTCCTGATTTCTGGGGACTTGAAAACCAGGACCCATTAATGGCAGTTAGGGAACAGATGAAAACTATAAATGAGAATGACTTGCCCGCCAGTTGGCTTTTGCGCTTTGACCTTATTAATGACGAAGAAATGGTTACTTACTTTAAAAATATTCCTCCAAATCAGGAATTAGGAATTTTTCTTGAAGTGACTCCAGCTTGGACTAATGAAGCAGGAGCCGAATATCATCAATCAGCCATATGGCACTGGGCAAACAGCGTTTTTCTTTCCGGATATAATGTTGAAGAAAGAAAAAAATTAATTGATACCGCTTTTTTGAAGTTCAAGGAAACATTTGGTTACTTTCCCAAATCGGTTGGTGCCTGGCATCTCGACGCTACCTCTTTAAACTACATGCAGAAGCAATACAAAATAACAGGGGCTTTAATTTGTGCCGATCAATTTCTTACTGATAAGTATCAAATTTGGGGAGGGTGGTGGGGAGTACCCTATTATCCTTCTCGATATAATGTTTTGGTTCCGGCTCAAACAAAAAAGAATAAACTCAATTTGGTTGTTTTTCAATGGGCGGCTCGAGATCCTATCATGGGTTACGGAGGAGGTGTTTTTGAAAGCACTTATTCAGTTCAAGCTAATGACTATCTGGACCACAATCTTGATACTACTTACTTTTCGAGATTGGTTGATACCTACGTTCATCCTAAAGAAGGGAAATTTGGCCAGATAACGGTTGGTTTAGAGAATGATTTTGTTTGGGGAAAGATAGGAAAAGAATACGAAAATCAGATAGTAGCTTTAACTGAAAAAAAACTTAAATTCCTAACAATGGCTGAGTTTAGTCACTGGTATCAAGAACAGTTTCCTGCTCTTTCTCCATCGCATCAAATTGAAGGAGAAGACTATTTAGATAGTAATAGAAAAGCTATTTGGTTAATGTCAACCAATGGTAGAGTTGGATTGCTGGAGGAAGAGGGTAAAACTTTTATTCGTGATTGGCGACTTTATCATGAAGAATGGGCTGAGTCTTATCTTGAGACGGCTAACACTGACCAAATGTTAAGGCTTAATTTGCCGGCGAAGATTGACAGTGTTCGCCTTCCTAGCCAAAGTAGAGAACTAACCGAGGAGCCTTCAAGCTTAATCAGTAAAAGGCTAAGACTTCCTTTTACTACTTCAAGATTAATTTATTTTTTAGTGGTCGTGGTTTTTGTTGCTTTTGAATGGTATATTTTTCGTTTGAATAAGAAGCTTTGGTTTTTAATAACCGCGGGTGCGGTAATCCAATTCTTGACGATGGTCAGAAGTGGTCTTTTGCTACCTTTTGGCATGGGCTTTTGGGGACCGCATGGCCATGATGGAGTTTGGCATTTGGCTTTAATTAATCAAGTTTTAAAAGGTTTTCCCCCTCCTCATCCTACTTTGGCTGGTTTTAAATTAACCAACTATCACTATTTTTATGATCTTGTTTTGGCGATTGTCAATAAATTAACTACTATTCCCATTCACCACCTTTATTTCCAAATTTTTCCCATTTTCTTGGCTTTTGGCATTGGCATTTTGTCGTTTTTGGTTGGTTATTATTGGAAAAAAGATTTTTGGATTGGTTTCTGGTTAGCTTTTTTCAATTATTTTGCCGGTTCCTTTGGATTTTTAGTAACTCTTTGGCGAACCAAAGAATTAGGCGGCGAATCTTTGTTTTGGTCAATGCAATCAATTTCTACTTTAATCAATCCGTCTTTTGCCTTATCTTTGGTGATTTTGTTAGCCGGAATCTTACTCCTGCTCCGAATAAAAAAGTGGAACAAATGGAAGATTATTGGACTAGGCTTACTTTTTGGGATTTTAATTAATATTAAAGTTTACGCCGGTATTATTGCACTGCCGGCGCTGTTTGTTTTTGCCTTGTTTAAAAAGAAAAGGCAATATTTGATTATTTTTTTAATTGCTCTAATAACTTCTTTGGCTACATTTTTTATCATCAACCGCCAAGCCACTTCCTTGTTGGTTCTTGAGCCTTTTTGGTTTATTCATACAATGATCGAGTCTCAAGACCGTTTTTACTGGCCAAGACTGGCAACCGCAAGACACGCTTTTGTTGGAAATAAGGCAGTTTTCAAGTTGTTTTTGGTTGAATTGGTTGGCTTAGGGATATTTTTAATTGGTAATCTGGGAACAAGAATTATTGGTCTAATAACTTTGATTGAAAAAAATATTAAAAAGGATTTTGATGAGCTTGATGCTTTTATTTTTATTGGGGGAGCAGTCGGGCTGTTAATGCCCCTTCTTTTTATTCAAAAAGGAACGGCTTGGAACACAATTCAGTTTTTTTACTATTTTCTCTTTTTTGCTAATTTCTATGCTGCGGTTGCCCTGGCAAAATTAATGAAATTAAAAAGTAATTATAAGTTGGTTTTGATAGGAGTAATTATTTTACTAACTCTTCCCACTAGCTGGGCAACCTTCAGAGGCTACCTTGGCTGGCCACCACCAACAGCTTTATCCATGGCTGAACTCGAAGCCCTTGAGTGGTTAAAAGAACAAAAAGAAGCCACGGTTTTAACTTTTTTCTACAATCCTTTTGAGAAAGAAAGATTTCCTCAAACGCCAATTCCTTTGTATGCCTACGAAACAACGGCTTATGTTTCCGCTTTTTCGGGTAAGCAAACTTTTTTAGAAGATGAAATGAATTTGCTCATTTCCGGTTATGACATCGAACAAAGAATCGAGGGCGAGATTAAGTTTTTTATTACTGATGACGAGATTTGGGCCAGAGGGTTTTTACTCAATAATAAAATTGGCTATATCTATTTGAATAAAAACCAAAGATTTTTATTGACTGAAGAGCAACTGGGAATTGAGAAGATATTTGATAACGGGGAAGCCCGAATCTACCAGGTTCGTGGTATCATTTAGATAGATGTCAATTTCTGTTGTAATTAATACCTGGAACGAAGAAAAAAATATTAAACGTTGCCTTGATTCTGTTAAATGGGCGGATGAGATTGTTGTTGTTGATATGAAATCAACGGACAAGACGGTAGCAATATCGAAAAAATATGGAGCCAAGACTTTTTCTCACCACTACAGTCGTTACGTTGAACCAGCGAGAAACTTTGCTGTCTCCAAAGCCACAAGCGATTGGATTTTGGTTCTTGATGCTGATGAGGTAATTCCCGCATCATTAGTAAAGACTCTTAAAAGGTTGGCAAAAAAATCTAAAGGAGCCAGCTTTTTCCGTTTGCCAAGGAAAAATATTATTTTTGGCAAATGGGTCAAACACTCCCGCTGGTGGCCGGACCCAATTGTCCGTTTTTTCAAAAAAGGAGCGGTGAGTTGGTCGGATAAGATTCACAGAGTGCCTTTAACCAAGGGGGAAGGAAGCGATTTAGAGGCAAAGGAAACAAATGCCATTATTCACTACCATTACGAATCAATTTCCCAATACCTAGAACGGCTTAATCGCTATACTGACATTCAACTTCAGGAATTAATTGAAGCCAAGTATAAATTCCAGTGGGCGGATTTAATTAAAAAACCAACCGGAGAATTTCTTAGTCGTTTTTTTGCTGGCGAAGGGTATAGAGATGGTCTCCATGGTTTAGTTGTAGCCTTACTCCAAGCATTTTCCGAATTTATTTTGTATCTCAAATTTTGGGAAAAGAAAGGTTCCAAACCTCAAGAACTACCGTTACAAGACTTTGTTGCCGAGGTACAAAAATTAGGTAGAGAAATGGTTTATTGGTGGACAACAGCGATGATAAAAGAATTAAAAAACCCCCTGAAAAAACTTCAACTAAGATTTAAGCGCAAAATGAGTCAATGAAAAAGATTGCCATTGTCATCGTTCATTACAAAGGCAAGGATTTTACAGCCCAATGCCTTGAATCAATCAAAAAGCTCAACACCAAGGGTTTTCAATTAGAAACGATTGTCGTCAATAATAATCCCCAAGAAAATCTAGAAAAACTTAAAAAAAGATTCAAAATCTTTGTTTTTTTAGAAACCAAAAAAAATCTTGGTTTTACTGGCGGCAATAATTTCGGCATTAAAAGAGCCTTAAAAGATGGGGCCAACTATATTTTCATCATTAATAATGACACTCTCTTAGACAAAAATATTCTTCTTGAATTATTAAAAGTCGCCCAAGAAAGAAAAAAAGCTGGTCTTTTGGCCCCAAAAATCTATTTTGCCCCTGGATATGAATCTCATCCTAACCGCTACAAAAAATCAGAGCAAGGCAAAGTTATTTGGAATGCCGGCGGCGTCATAGATTGGCCTAACGTTATTGGCACCGGCAGGGGACTGGACGAGGTGGATAAAGGGCAGTACAACCAGATTGAGGAAATTGATTATGTTTCCGGTTGCGGTATGTTTATCAAACGAGCTGTTTTGGAAGAAATTGGTTTATTTGATGATAAATATTTTCTTTATTATGAAGACGACGACCTTTCTGTGAGAGCCCAAAAGGCGGGTTGGCAATTGCTTTTTGTTCCCCAAGCCATCATGTGGCACTTTAACGCTGGTTCAAGTGAAGTCGGCGGTCCTTTGCATGATTATTACATTGCTAGAAATCGTTTTTTGTTTGGGATGAAATACACTCCTTTAAGAACCAAATTTGCTTTATTCAGGTGGGGTTTGAGCCGC
>JABAOH010002275.1_pt2 | contig 31293 bp, 24 predicted proteins | sample 7062181 | NCBI WGS metagenome assembly JABAOH01 (sample SAMN14538630, study PRJNA623070) | marine sediment metagenome | biome: marine biome [ENVO:00000428]; feature: marine pelagic biome [ENVO:01000023]; material: deep marine sediment [ENVO:00002113]; isolation source: pool of 5 deep marine...
TATATGAAGACGCTGCACAAGGATAATTACTGGTCGGCTACTCCAAAAGAGGAAAGGCCTACCATGGGACTTCCCGGCCACGATAATATGTGGTGTGTTCAGCCGGAGAAAACCATCGAATTTATGAATAAGGTCAGAAAGCCCTGGATTGCTTATAAGGTCTTAGCCGCAGGGGCTATCCATCCCAGAGACGGCTTCAAATATGCTTTCGAAGGCGGCGGCGATTTTCTCTGCGTGGGGATGCTCGATTTTCAGGTCATAGAAGATGTACTCATCGCCAAGAACATCTTAGCCGGCAAACTCAACAGAAAACGCCCCTGGCGGGCGTAAGCGGTTTTTTCACTTGTGCTCTTGTGCCTTTTGCACTAAAATATGTTTATAGCGAGGCTTGCATTATGAAGGCACTTGAAACCAGATTTCTGAAGCTGATATTGGGGGTGGTGATTATCGTGTTTGTGTTTTGGCTTATGTCAGTCTTAAAATGTGAGATGGCTCCACCCGCTTATTGATTAAGAAAACTGAGATTGAGTCAGCGGACTCCCGCTCTCCAAACGGAGTCGAGGAAAGGCCTTGCGAGTAAGAGGCGGGGGCAGGCTCCCCGCCAACAACATACGGGGAAGAGTCAATTAAAACCGCTGAGGGGCTATAGCAAAAATCAAATTTTTTAAAATTTATTAACTTCCCCCTTTAGTGCGATAAAACCCCCATTTCCTATACAGGTACCGCGTATAAACAATAATTATAACAACTATTTGACTGTTGGTTAGCTGGCGGGTAGAATTCGGAGTTACGAAAAATTTGAGTTCAGCGAGGGTAGCGATTGCTACTATCAAAGGGAAATGATGGAGCAGGTAAGGAAATGGTAACCAAAAGCAATAAAGTTCGTTCGCAAGGTCAAAGAATAGAGACGGTTGAGGCGGCAGGTTCCGTTAGTGGCAAGTCGAATGTTAGCGGCAAGCTAACAACGGTGCGCAGCATGCCGGAATCGTTATCCGCTGAGGCGGCGGTCTTAGGCTCGATGATGATTGACCCGGAATGTATCGGGCATGTCGTCGAGCAGTTGACAGCGGATGCCTTTTATCGGATCGAGCATCGCCTCATATTCGATGCCTTGATTGGTCTTTATGAAAAAAATAAAGGCCTTGGTATAGATGCGGTGCTGCTTCGCGATGAGCTCGTCAAGCGTCACCAGCTCGAAGAGGTAGGCGGCGTCGAATATATCGCAAAGATACTTGACTCCGTGCCCTCTTCGGCAAACGTGACATATTACGCGGGCGTTGTCAAAGATAAGATGCTGCTGCGAGAGCTTATTACGGCTGCCGGTGAAATGCTCGACGATGCATACAACCAAACCGGCGAAACGCGTGAGACACTTGACGAAGCCGAGCGGAAGATATTCGCCGTTACGGATAAAAATATAAGCGGTAATGCCGCTGCGTTGAAGGACCTGGTTGTTCGTTCTTTCGAGCTTATCGAGAAGCGTCAGGGCAGCCATGTTACAGGTTTGGCCACCGGCTATTATGAGCTTGATGATTTGACCTGCGGTCTGCAGAACGGCGAGATGATAATAATAGCCGGAAGACCCAGTATGGGAAAGACCAGCCTGGCATTGAATGTGGCCGAGCATCTCGGTTCGGTCGAGGGGATTCCGGTTGCGATATTCTCATTGGAGATGGGCAGGCAGCAGTTGGCCGAAAGATTCTTGTGCAGCATTAGTCAAATCGACAGCCAGAAAGTCAGAAGAGGACTGCTGAGCGATGAAGGTTACAAGAAGTTGGCTGACGCCTGTGCAGAATTGTCCGAGGCGCCGATTTATATCGACGATACCTCAACGCTGACACCGCTGGAGCTTCGTGCCAAGGCAAGACGACTTAAAAGCATGCACGATATACGCTGCATTATCGTGGATTATTTGCAACTGATGCATCTCGGTTCAGGACAGGTTGAATCGCGTCAGCAGGAAATCACGACAATTTCAAGATATATCAAGGCCTTAGCGAGAGAGTTGAACATCCCTGTTGTAGTTTTGAGCCAGTTGAATCGCGCTCCGGAGGGCAGAGAGGGGCACAGGCCGAGGATGAGCGATTTGCGGGAAAGCGGCAGTATCGAGCAGGACGCCGACGTTGTGGCGCTGCTGCATCGTGAAGATTATTATCATCGTGGCGAACAGGATTACCAGCAGGATAATACAGCAGAGTTGATAATAGCCAAACAGCGAAACGGTCCAACCGGTGCTGTGAAACTGAGATTCCTGGAAAAAATCACACGGTTTGAGAACGCCTCCCGTGTAGAAGAGCCCGCTGGCGAAGGAGTGCCATTCTAATTAGTGAGTAGTTAATTGGTTAATTGGTGAGTTGACTACTCAACACTCAATACTTACCATTTAACCAAGAGATGAGATACAAGATGCCAAATAATTCAGAAGTCAGAAAACAGAAATCAGAATTCAGAATTCCTTTGCCCTCTGTCCTCTGGCTTATGTCGATTGTGCTCTTGATTTTAGGCTCGGGTTGTCCCACTCGAACCAACAGAATGGACGTTTTGGTGCCGGACAGCGGCGGCAGAAGCATTATCAAATCGATTGATTTTGTGAATAACCGGGCGTTCAAGGACAAGGCTCTGGAGAGGAAACTGGACTTTAAGGTAGGTGATTACCTTGACCCGATTCTGGCCGAAGCTTACAGAAGAACCCTTGCTGAATTTTATCGACAAAAAGGATATGCCTTTGTGGAAGTAACGCTGGATAGCGAGAAGTTACCGCAAGGCCAAGTGGCATATACAATTAACGAGGGCCCCAGAACAGAGATCGGGTCGGTGAATTTCAGCGGCAACGATGCTATCAAGACCTCGGTACTTAAAAATACTGTAAAGACGAAAACGAAGAAATGGTTTTTTTGGCCGGGCTACTATATTGAAGAGGTGCCGGCTGAGGACGTAGCAAGGCTGGAAAATATATACTACGAAAGGGGTTTTCTCGATTACAATATAACAGCAAAAAAAGAATTTACCGACGACAGAAAAAAGGTGCATATCACATTCGAAATTGATGAGGGGCCAACCTATACTGTTAGGGAAATTTCCGTTACCGGTAATAACAACTTCGATGACCAAAAACTGCTGGAAGGGTTGAAATTAGAGCAGGAACAAATTTATAATAAGCGAAGGGCTGATTCACACACCAAGGAGATACTCAAGCTTTATCAGGAGAGCGGCTTTGTGAATGCTCAGGTTGAGCAGAGGCTTGTTCTGGATGTTAATGTTGTCGATATTGAATTTTACATTATCGAGAGAAAACAATTCAGGATCGGGCGGGTTGACATAACTGGCAATGAGCAGACGCAGGATAAGGTCATCCGGCACGTGCTGGATGAGTACGGTTTTGTGCCTGGTCAATTGTACAACGCTGATTTAGCTCCCAAACAGGGGGACGGCAAATTGGAAGAATATGTACAAAGAATGACATTAGCCGAGGAGGTGATTATCAGACCAGTTACGCCCGGCAACGGGGCAGATAACCGCAAGGATGTAAAGGTTGATATCAAAGAGGGCAAGACGGGTTCGGTAATGTTTGCCGGCGGCTTTTCGAGCGACAGCGATGTAATCGGGCAGCTGATTTATGAGCAGCGCAATTTTGATATTTCAGACTGGCCGGAGAGCTTCGGAGAATTCATTACCGGCCGAGCCTTCAAAGGCGCAGGCCAGAGTTTGAGGATCGCTCTGGAGCCGGGGACTCGAGTCAGCCAGAATTCGATTACATTCAACGAGCCATACTTCCAGGACAAGCCCCTAACACTCAATGTCAGAGGCTCAGACTGGGAGAGAGAAATAGAAAGGAGAGATGACAGGAGGCTATACGACGAAGGCAGGACAAAAGGGTATGTAGGGTTCGAGAGGCGATATGAGAACCGCTGGCGGAGGAGTATTGGCTTTAGAGTCGAAAATGTTGACGTCGATAACATTTATATATATGCGCCGAAAGAAATCACAGATGTCGAAGGTGATAACTTCCTTGCCGGGGTTAGACTCGGCATCGGAAGAGATTTAACGGATGACAGATTTAACCCAAGCAAGGGCTATACTTTTAATGTTGGTTATGAGCAGGTTACCGGTGACGAGACTTTTGGGATATTGAAAGGGAACATCGTAGGATACAGAACCCTTTATGAGGACCTGCTTGAGCGAAAAACTGTTTTAGCAACAAAGCTGCTTGCAGCTACAATGATTGATAATGCGCCATCTTTTGAAAAATTTTACGGCGGTGGCACAGGCATTTATGGTATCAGGGGTTTTGAGTATCGGGGGGTAAGCACCAGAGGTCTGCAGCAAAATCTCCCTGTTGGTGTCACGCCGAAGCAGGAAGACCCGATAGGCAGTGACTGGATATTTTTGGCCAACGCCGAGGTAACGATGCCCCTGGTAAGCGACAATTTCGCTGCGTTGTTTTTCGTGGACAGCGCAGCGATAGACACCGGCAGCTACCGTGCCGCGGTTGGGACAGGCATACAGATACAGATACCAAATTGGTTTGGGCCGGTGCCGATGCGATTTGAGATTGCAACACCATTTATGAAAGATGACCTGGACGAGACGCAGGTTTTCAGTTTTTCTGTAGGAGGACTGTTCTAATAGTAAAAATGCAAGATTAAAGTAGATAAGATTAAAGTAGAAAGGATGATTCATGAAGGCCAGGACGATGGTTTTAGGTTTTTTGGCAGGTGTGGTTATTATGACAATGGTCTATGAATACAGCCAGGCTCAGCCGAAAAGCAATACCCCCTCTTCGAAGATTGGTGTTGTCAGCATTCTGAAAGTCTTTCGTGACTGTAAGAGCAGCGCAGCACAAAGGAACGAGCTTCAGGCCGAACAAAATAAAATAAGAGCAGCATTGAAGAAACTTTCCGAAGAAATCGAAGCCCAGGAAGCCGGTCTCAAAGCATTAAAACCGGAAAGCAGTGATTATCTGGCACAGCGCAAGGAGCTGATAGATATGCAGGCCCGTCTGGAGGCTGAGCAGAAGTTCTACAAAGAGCAGTCAATATTGAAACAATACAAATGGAGCAAAGAACTCTATCAAGATATTCTGCGAATAACCTCTGAGCTGGCCGAGCAAAAGGGGTTGGATTTGGTGTTGAGAAAGGATGAAATTGACCTTCTTGCATTAAGTGTCAATGAAATTTCGGAGACAGTCCGTACTCACAAAGTGCTGTATAGTGGCGGATGTGTAGATATTTCTGACGAGGTAGTGGCTCGGCTGGATAAAGAATAATCACCTGGTAAATGGTGAGTAGTGAGTGGACTCATCAATTAACCAATCGGTTTTTGATTCGGAATGAAATTGACAGTTGCACAATTAGCTAAGCGGCTTGAGGCCGAGATAGTCCCGATAAAATCGGGACCGGAACCCGATAAAATTGGGAGCCGGCCCCCCTTCTTTCTTTCGAAAGAAATAAGTGGGGTAGGCCCGGTCGAGACGGCCGATGCGAGTGAAGTTACTTTCGTCTCAGATGATAAACATAAGGGTGGGCTCGAAGGTTCCCGTGCAGGAGCGGTCATTGTTTCTTCGCGTCTCGAAGGTTTAGACAAGCCGCAACTAATTGTCAAAAATGTTAACGCAGCTTTAATAGAAGCCTTGAATATTTTTACTCCGAAACTAAAAGCTGTAACCGCAGGTATTGACCCGACCGCTAAGCTCGCCCGCGACGTCAAGATAGCTGAAGGTGTGTTTATTGGTGCGGGCGTAGTAATTGACGATAAGGTTGAAATCGGAGAAAACAGCATTATCGATAACGGATGCAAAATAGGCGAGAATTCAAAGCTCGGCAAGAATTGCCGGCTCGACAGCAATGTTGTTATTTATCACAACTGCCTTTTAGGTAACAATGTGGTGATTCAGGCAAACAGCACAATTGGCTCGACCGGTTTTGGGTATTCCTTTATCGATGGTGCCCACAAGCTTATTCCGCACAATGGCGGTGTTGTAATTGAAGACTTTGTCGAGATAGGAGCCAATTGTTGTATTGACAGAGCCAAATTTGGAAATACTATAATAGGGGCCGGTACAAAGATAGATAATCTTGTGCAAATCGCCCATAACGTGGTAATCGGCAAGTGCTGTCTGATAGTGGCCCAAGCTGGTATTTCCGGCAGCTGCAAGCTGGGTGACGGCGTAGTATTAGGCGGCCAGGTTGGCCTGAGAGATAATATAGAAATTGGCGATGGTACAATGATTGGTGCCAAATCCGGTGTTCACGATAGCATAGCAGCCGGACAACAGTTCGTTGGCAACCCGGCGCTCGAGAAGAGAGAGTCATTCCGGATATTCGGTTTGTTGAGGCGTCTGCCAAAGATGGCAAAGCAGTTAAAGCAACTAATCAAGAGGGTAGAAGAACTTGAAGCTGCAGAAGACGATAAAGAGTGAAGGCAAGATTCATGGTCGGGGTTTATTCGAGGGAAAGGAAGCGAAGGTCATTTTTCGCCCATCTCCCGCGAATTCGGGGGTAACTTTCGTTCGAACTGATATTCCTGAGCCTGTGCGGATTAGCGCTGTTGCATCGAACCTTGCCGAGCGCAGCCGCCGCACGACGATAAAAAAAGGTTCTGTCAGTATAGAGACTATCGAGCACTGCTTGGCTGCGATTAACGCGCTTGAGATTGACAATATGATTATAGAAGTCAACGGCTCTGAGCTGCCAGCCCCGGACTGCAGCAGTGCCGAGTATTTCAAGGTTCTCAAACGTGCAGAGATGGTTGAACAGGATGTTAGCCGGAAAGAATTTGTTATCAAAGAGCCGATTACTATTACCGCCGGTGATGCTTGTATTTACGCCCTGCCGTATTCTGATGACGGATTAAGTCTGACCTACGATCTGGATTACGGCGGTCACACGGGTATCGACAGGCAGATTTTCAGTTGTCGGCTGACGCCGGAGAACTTTGAGAACCATTTGGCATCGGCCCGAACGTTTTTGCTTGAGGCTGAAGCCAAGCAGTTTCAGGCACGCGGAATAGGAACGCATATCAGCCCCCGCGACATTCTGGTTATCAACTCAGACGGACCAATCAAGAACAGTTACAGATTTCCCAACGAGTGTGTCAGACATAAGATTGTTGATTTGATTGGTGACCTTACCTTAGTGGGTCGAGCAGTTAAAGGCAGAATTGTGGCTTATAAGAGCGGGCATGCGTTGAACCAGCAGCTTGTAAGGAAATTGTACGAAGCGGCCCAGCAGCAGGAGCGTATTGCCAAATTCGGGAGCGACGCACTATTGGATATTCGTCAGATTGGGAAGATTCTGCCCCACAGATACCCATTTTTACTTGTGGACAAGGTAATCGAAATTGAAGGTGATACGCGAATAAAGGGCATAAAGAATGTAAGCTTTAACGAGCAATTCTTCCAGGGTCATTTTCCCGGGACACCTATTATGCCGGGTGTTCTTATCGTAGAAGCAATGGCACAAGTGTCCGGCTTGTTGTTTGCACAAAGGCTGGAACATACAGGTAAGCTGGCAGTGCTGTTGAGTATGGATAATGTAAAATTGCGTAAATCTGTTATTCCCGGCGACCAGCTTATCCTTATAGCTGAAACAAACAGATTGAGAAAGAGAACTGCACAATGTCGCTGCAAAGCGATGGTCGGCGATACAGTGGTTGCCGAAGCACAAATCAGATTTATGCTTGTCGATGACGAAAAGGTATAGAAACAGTTCAAGATGTCTAATAAATTTAGAAAGAGTCTAAAATGAGCTAAAGTTATTTTTCACGTTAGCCACTCTGAACTATGAGATTAACGATTTATGGAGGTAAGAAAAAAGGCATGAGTTTGCAGATACACCCCAGTGCAGTAGTTCATAAGGATGCCGAACTGGCCGACGGAGTTGTAATTGGTCCCAATTGCGTTATTGACAGGGGGGTCTCAATCGGGGCAGGTACGATACTTGAGGCCAATGTTGTGATTAACAAGGATGTCAAGATCGGAGAAAACAATCATTTTTTCCCGAATTGTGTGATTGGGTGCCGGCCGCAAACACTGCGTTTGAGTTCGGGTGACGAATTCGGTGGGATTGTAATGGGTGATGGAAACACCATTCATGAACAAGTAACAATCCATCCGGGTATTCGTCCGGAAGCACAAACGGAAGTGGGAAATGATAATTTCATTATGGTCGGTGCTCACATTGGACACGATTGCATACTTGAAGATAAGATTGTCATGAGTAACTCTGTGCAGATAGGCGGGCATTGCAAGATCGAGATCGGCGTCTGGTTCAGCGGTCTGGCTGGGTCACATCAGTTTGTTACCTTAGGCAAGTGGTGTTTCGTGGCGGGACTGGCCGGGATTACTCGGGATGTTCCGCCATTTATGACCGTTAGTGGGCATTATCCACCTCGGGTTCGGGGTGTTAATAAGCGAGGTTTGAACCGAGCCGGCCTAAATGACGAACAACAGAAGCGAATATTCGAAGCGTACAGGAAGCTGTATCGTGAGCCGGGTACATTGCTGGAGAATGCAAATGCATTGGCGCAGGAGGATGGGCTCGATGAAAATGTCCTGGCTATTATTGACAGCATAACCAAAAGCAGCGAACACCAGTTCGGCAGGTACCGCGAGAAGTTTAGATGACAGACCCTGACCTGTCAGTGTTAGTCCGTGTTCAAAGGGTACGAGATGCAAAATACAAAAGTACGAACCGCAGTTGTGGGCGCCGGTAAAATGGGGACCATACACGCGAAGGTCTATGACCAGTTGCCGCAGAGTGATTTTGCTGCTGTGGTTGATATTGACGTCAACAAAGCCCGGCGCTTAGCCGACCGATATAATTGTTTGGCCTTTACTGATTACACCGACATCTTAGATAAGGTTGACCCCGTTAAAAGTTCGTGGATAAAGGGGACCGGTGAATCTTTGGTAGAGACTTTTAATGGGGTTGATGCGGTAACGATAGCTACTCCTACAGTGACACATCTGAAGCTGGCAAAAGACTTTATCAAGAAGAATATTGCGGTGTTGATTGAAAAGCCGTTGGCAGCCAACGTCAGAGAAGGAAGAAAAATTGCAGGACTTGCGAAGAAAAATAAGAGCGTTGTGGCGGTGGGGCATTCCGAGCGCTGCAATCCGGTTGTTCAGGCAATCAAAAGGCTCAATATTGAACCGAAATTTATCGAGGCCAACCGAATCAGTCCGTATCCATTCCGCTCGACCGATGTCGGGGTTGTGCTGGATGTGATGATTCACGATATAGATATTATTCTGTCCCTGGCGGCAAGTAAAATCAAGAAAATAGACGCAGTAGGTGTCAATGTTATTGAAAAGAAGGAAGACATCTGTAACGCAAGAATTATATTTGAGAACGGCTGCATTGCGAATATTACCGCTTCGAGACTGGGTCTGAAAACCGAAAGAAAGGTGCGGGTGTTCAGTCGACAGGCGTATCTGAGTGTGGACTATTTTAAGAAGAGCGGAATTGTCATAAAGGCCGACCCAAATACTAACGTTGTTAAGTGGATACAGGAGCACAAACAGGCCGGAGATTTTGACATGACGACAGTGAATTGGCCGGACTTACTGCATATCGAGCAGCTTGTCATAGATGATAAGGAACCTATCCGTCTGGAGCAGGAGGCTTTTCTGCGGGCGGTTATGGACAGGGAGTTTATGCCTGAGGTTAGTGCACAAGAGGGCCTCGCTGCACTGCAATGCGCAGAGAAGATTCTGGCATCGGTCAAAAAACATAAATGGAATGAGAGAATAGAATATAACACTTAGTGGACGGCCTATGAAAGAAATGAAACGAAGCGTTTATAAGAATTTTGACTTTGAGAGGTGTACGTTATGATTAGCAAGTCCTGGTTTTGCGGATTGTTGACGGCGGTTGTTTTGGTCTGCGGCTGCGGTGAGGGAGCGAAGAAGGCGAACTTTGAAAGGAATACGATGAGGTCAGAAACGAATACGGTGAAGCTGGAAACAAGCATGGGCAATATCGTCATTGAGCTTAATGAGCAGGCTGCGCCAATCACGGTGAAGAATTTCCTCGGATATGTGGAGGAAGGTTTCTATGATGGGACTATATTTCATAGAGTCATGTCTGGCTTTATGATACAAGGAGGTGGTTTCACTGCCGAAATGGTACAAAAACAAACGCGTGCGCCAATCATCAACGAAGCTCACAATGGCCTGAAAAACAAGCGAGGCGCTATCGCAATGGCCCGGAAACCTCATCCTGACAGCGCAACTGTCCAGTTTTTCATTAACCATCGAGACAATGCACCTTTGAACTACGTTGAGAACGGCGATCCGGGATATGCAGTCTTTGGTAAGGTAATTGAGGGAATGGACGTTGTGGATGCAATCGCATCAGTAAACACAACAACGCGGATGGGTTATAATGATGTTCCGGTTAAAACTGTCGAAATAAAATCCGCAAGAGTCGTTTCGCAATGATCTCAATGTGAAACTGCGGATTAGATGTCATCAGGTTTTCAATTTTAGCTTGCCAACAAGCTGGTGGGCGAGGCGGGTAGGTTCGGGCAAGCGATATTTAACTGCACAGTCGAGAGTGATTTTTATCGCATCCTTTAGAACGCATTTGTTACCCACAGAAACGAAAACCGGCTCGACATTTGTGCGTGTTCTAACTACTGCGCCGATTGTTTCGTATTGCATATTAGGTGCTGTGTATTGCGCATCTCGCTTTATGATTTTTTTATCTTTTAGTAGACTATATGCACCTTTCTCGGGTGGCGGGTTTTCGAAGGTACCAGTCAGTCTGCTTTTTGCGCAGCCGATGGTTGGCTTATCGAAAAATAGCCCCAGATGCGCCGCAAGGCCAAGTCGGCGAGGATGGGCTATGCCCTGACCGTCGATGATGAATAAATACGGCTCATTTTTGAGTTTTTCCACAGCGGCAATACAGACAGGGGACTCACGGAAAGAAAGCAGCCCTGGGATGTACGGAAAGGTAAGTTTTTGTTGAGCAGTTGCTGTTTCGATAAGCTCGAAATCGGGCAGTTCCAATGGTCCCCAAAGACCTTTTTGTTCGCTTGGGGTCCTCAAAACAACAGCAGCAGCGAGAATCTGTTGACCATCCTTGCTGAGAGCACAATCCAGGCCTCCAATCAACTCTGGAGGTTGTTCCATTGGTGTGAATTTTACCTGGCAGGAAAGACGTTTTTGCAACTCTATCGCCTGCGAGTAAGACAAATTCCAGCTATGTAAATCCTTTATCCGCATTATTATTTTTGTAACAACTAAGCTAACTTTGCTAGTCTTTCTTCCAACTCATCTACCGGTGTAAAATGCCACGTTCTTCCTACTTTGCGACATTTGAGTAAGCCTCGCAGTTCTAAATCAAAAAGATCAAGTCGACTTGTTTGATACACGATGTTATGACTTACTTGATGTGATCTGATAGTATAGTGTTGGTATGGATGCCGCAAAGCATGACTGATGAGCGCGCGTTGACGATGATTCAGCGCTGCCATTCCGCGCATTTTGTGTTCGATTGTCCGTAGTTGTTCAGTTTTGCGTTTAATATATTCATGAAGCTCTTTGATAGCTCGTCGAATTACATCAAGATGATAAAGAATAAAGTACGTTAGATCATTGTCGTCCGTCTCTGTATAGAGGAAAGAACGGCCGTATTTTGCAGGTGCTTTTCGAATAATCTGAGAAATCGAGATAAACTCGAAAAGCCAAAAACCATAGCGAAGCATTGACCAGTAAAATAGTGCTCTGGCTGCCCGACCATTGCCGTCAACAAATGGATGATCATAGGCCAACCAAAAATGTAAGATAATCGAACGGATCACAGGGTGTATAAAACCTGTTGGGCTTTTACAGTTTGCAAAAGCGCACATAGCTGTCATTCTTTCTTCGAGTTGCTTGGAGGGAGGTGGATCGTGAAAAATTTCATTGTACATGTCACCAACAACTATGCGCTCATCTGCTTTGCGGAAACGACCCGCTGCTGATTTATCATTCAGTGTTTTATCCGTAATTATTTGGTGAAGATCGAATACTAACTTTTTGGATAAAGGTTCGTCCTTGAGTTTCCCTATCCTTCGCATAGTCTTGAAATTATTAAGAATCATTTGTTCGCTCTTGTCTCTGGGGGCTCGGCCTGTTTTGATCATTTCCTTTGCGATTTCACGTGTTGTTGCTGCTCCTTCAAGCTGACTCGAAGTAATCGCTTCTTGGATTAGCGAACCTACATAGTACTGGTCCTTTGTGTCAGGATTTGTAATTTGGTCAGGCATTCGAATGAATCCACCGGGACCTTGATCAATATTATGCAGTCTCTCAGGGATCGGATCGACTATCGCATACCTAAATGGCGTGCCCTTCTCGTCCAGAAGGGGAACTTGCTTATATAACCGTTGTCTTTTCATCTTGAGTGCGAGCCACCACTCTTCGTGGGAGAATCCTTTTGGCGGCGAATAATACCTAAGTTTGTCCCAATGAAGATATTTTCCATCGGTGGCTGACTCAGGATCCATAACAAAGATTTTTTCAACTCGCTCCAGAGTTTTGACAGTTTGCGACCAAATCGCATTGAGATCTGGAGGGCGTTTCGGCATCTTCATTGTGTTATCCCCTTTATTAACAAGGCCTTACATATCTACTAATCATATACTAATTTATTAAAATTTAGTATATATATATCGGTCGACCTCTGTCAAATACTAATTTTAAATATTTTAGTATTAAATTAGTATAAATCTGAGGGTGGTATTCACTCCGATAATATCTGGGCCATTGTGATTAGAGAATCCTACTTCTTATTACGTCCGAAAATAGAGTTGTTCGGCAACGGCTCATTCTTCTCCGAAATTGGCAATTAAAAGCATTTTACCTTTTTGCGGCATCTTGTTACAATTATTAGTTTGGATTATTGCCAGATTTTTAGCAGAAGTACGCTTAGAGTAATAAGAACGTAAAAATGGCCAGGCGAGCAGAAAAAGCAATCAGGATTACAGGTGCGGCTGAGCATAACCTCAAGAATATCGACCTGGACATTCCCCGTGATAAACTGGTCGTAATTACCGGCATAAGCGGCTCAGGGAAAAGCTCTCTTGCATTCGATACCATTTACGCCGAAGGACGGAGAAAATATGTTGAGTCGCTCAGTGCCTACGCCCGGCAGTTCCTGGAGCAAATGCAAAAACCAGCAGTGTCCGAGATTACGGGCCTGCCGCCTACTATTGCAATTGAGCAGCGAAGTGCCAGCAGCAATCCCCGCTCAACGGTGGCTACGACTACTGAAATTTATGACTATTTCAGACTACTTTTTGCCCGCGTGGGCCAGCCGCACTGCTGGGTATGCGGCCAAGAGATTACAAGCCAGCATTCATCGCAGATAGTAGATTCAATTCTTTCGGAGACCGAAGGTACGAAAATCCAGATTTGTGCCCCGCTGGTTCGCGGCAAAAAAGGCGAGCACAAAGATATTTTTGTCGGCATACAGCGCGAAGGCTTTGTTCGTGTGCGCGTTGATGGGGCTGTTTATGATGTGCGGAATGTCCCGGCTTTGAACAAGAATAAAAAGCACCATATTTCAGCGGTTGTTGACAGGCTGATAATCAAGGATTCGATTCGCGTTCGGTTGGCTGATTCTGTGGAGACGGCACTAAAACTTGCTGATGGGATACTTTTGGTGTTAGTTCAAAAGCCCGATGCAAATAAAACAAGCAATGGCAACACGCCGTGGGATGAGGTTATTTACAGCGAAAAGTTTGCCTGTCCAAAACATCCGCAGGCCAGCCTTGAGGAGTTATCGCCCCGGCTGTTTAGCTTCAACAGTCCGTACGGCGCATGTAAGAGCTGTGACGGTCTGGGGACGATTCTTGAATTTGACCCCGACCTGATTGTTCCGGATAAAAGTGTCTCGCTGGAAAACGGCGCAATCGATGCCTGGCGCAAAGGTGGCAAGAGAATGAATATCTTCTACAACCGGCTGGTTAAGAGGTTCTGCAGGAATATGAGTATCAGTAAATCAATAGCGTTTGGGCGAATACCGAAAGAGTACAGAAGGATTCTGATGTACGGGACGACAGAAGCTGACGAGCGCAAATACGGCGTGTGGTTCGAAGGTGTTGTCCCGAATCTTGCGCGACGATGGGAGACCACGACCAGTGAATATGTAAAGACCAGGTTGCATAGCTATCTATCGGAACAACCTTGCCAAAGCTGCCAGGGCGCACGGCTTCGGCCTGAGGCCATCGCTGTAACTGTTGGAGACAAGAGCATACATCAATTAACCGCGCTTAGTATCGAAAAGGCACAGGGATTTTTCAATAGATTGAAATTAGACAAAGAAAGGTCTCTAATTGGAGCTGCGGTCTTAAAGGAAATAAAGGCACGACTTAAATTTATGGTGGATGTCGGACTCGGATATTTGACCTTAGACCGGATGAGCAGCACCCTGGCTGGGGGTGAGGCCCAGCGAATCCGCTTAGCAACACAGGTAGGCAGCGGTCTGGTTGGGGTCTGTTACGTGCTTGATGAGCCGACGATAGGCCTGCATAAACGTGACAACGACCGATTGTTGGGGATACTAAAGCGACTTAGCCGATTAGGCAATACAGTTATAGTGGTCGAGCACGATGAAGATATAATCAAAAGTGCGGACCATATTATCGATATCGGCCCGGCTGCTGGTGCGCACGGCGGTGAAGTTGTCGCACAGGGCAATCTGGATGAGATTACTGGCTGCGAAAGTTCGCTGACAGGTGATTATCTGAGCGGTAAAAAGAGCATAGCTCTGCCGATAAAGCGGAGAAAATATAGCCTGAGAAAATGCCTTGAAGTAAAAGTGGCGGCCCAGAACAATCTTAAAAATATCGATGTCAAATTTCCGCTGGGTGTGTTTACGTGCGTAACCGGTGTTTCGGGCTCAGGCAAGAGCACCCTGGTCAGCCAGATTCTGCTGAGGGCTTTGAGACGCCGGCTCTACCGGTCCCGCGAAAAACCGGGCAAACACAGAAACATTCTCGGCACTTCACAGATTGATAAGGTTATAGAAATAAACCAGTCGCCGATAGGAAAGACGCCGCGGAGTAATCCGGCAACATATACGGGCGTGTTTGATGTGATAAGAAAATTGTTTTCAATGACGCGGGAAGCGAAGATTCGCGGGTATAAACCCGGCCGATTCAGCTTCAACGTTAAAGGCGGACGTTGTGAGTACTGCAGGGGACAGGGAACAAAAAAGATTGAGATGCACTTTTTGCCGGATGTTTATGTAACCTGTCAGAACTGCAAAGGCAAAAGATACAATCCGGAAACGCTGCAGGTTACCTACAAAGGAAAAAATATTGCCGATGTGCTCGATATGAGAATTGACGAGGCGCTTGATTTTTTTGCGAATTTTCCGACAATTATTCGAATATTGCGGACGTTGGCCGATGTTGGTATGGGCTATATGCAATTAGGCCAGGCCTCGACAACGCTTTCGGGCGGTGAGGCACAACGGGTGAAGCTTTCCGCCGAATTAGGCAAGGCGGCTACGGGACATACTTTGTATCTGCTCGATGAGCCGACCACGGGTCTGCACTTCGCTGATATTCATAACCTTCTGAACGTTCTGCAGCGGCTGTGTGATATGGGCAATACGGTAGTAGTAATCGAGCATAATCTTGACGTTATCAAGATGGCAGACTATATAATAGACCTCGGCCCCGAGGGTGGAGACGCCGGCGGCAAAGTCGTGGTTGCAGGGAAACCTGAAGATATTATCAAAAACAAAAAAAGTTATACCGCTAAATTCCTTATACCAAAATTACTGAATGAATAGACAAGTGGTGCGAAATATCGCACCCTGCGTGGCTACATGGCTTAAAATTTATTATTTATTATTATCCCGGCTAACAGATAATTAGTGCGAGATGTCGCGGACGGAATGGCTTCGGCGAAGCGCCTACTAAAAGGCTCTTTATAAAAATCCCTAAGTTTGGGATAGTATTTGCTTGGATTGCAACTGCAAAGTATTATTATGTAGCCTGAAATCAAAGATTTGGTAATTGGTGCAGAATGCGAAATCGAACTCAGATTCCAACTGTGCTCAAGGTGAACTCGGACTCTGGGGAAAGCAGGGCCGCCGAGTCGATGGGTGGACGACGTCACCCGGCCTTCAGGACGTTAGACAGGCGAAGCCGTCATCTCACGGGGTTCACGTTGATCGAGCTTCTGGTCGTCATCGCGATTATCACCATGCTCGCGGGGTTACTGCAGCCAGTGCTTTCCCGGGCCAGGGGAAAGGCCGAAGAGGTGGTCTGCCTGAACAACATGAAACAGCTTCAGACCTGCGCAAAACTCTATTCGCTGGACAATGACTACTTCCTGCCTCCTAATCGAAACGTTTATTACGTCAACACCCAAGAGCCTTCGGCCAGCTTTGACCCCAACCAGACGTGGTGTGCCGGGCTGGCGCCCTTCGATACAACCACCGAGAATATCAAGCGCGGTCTGCTCTTTGGTTACAACAAATCAACCGACATCTATCGGTGTCCGTCCGACAAGTCGCGGGTGCGAACGAAGGAAGGTAAAATCCTGCATCTTCGGCGGACGCGCAGTTACAACATGAGCCAATCCATCAATGGCTTGCCTTATCTGGGAGAGCCGGTCGTGCTGCCGAGCTTCGCCAAGGAAACCGAGATAGACGGGCCATCGCCTTCGAAGCTACTTTTCTTTGTTGATGTTCACGAGGATAGCATCCTCGATTCCCACTTCGGTATCGCGCCCCGGGGTCCGACGTTTGCGGGAGAACGGCCGCACTGGTGGGACCTTCCTGCTGGCCGGCATTCGCAGGGCTGCAACTTCTCTTTCGCCGATGGGCATGTCGAGCACTGGCGATGGACTGTACCAAAGATATTCATTGAACCTGGTCAGCTCGTCAGGCAAGACGGCGAACTACAGGACTTTTTAAGAGTTCAGCGAGGAGTAAAACCCGAGAAAGGATTCTGATGCTGAGTGGGGCTTGTCTTTCAATTGATTATTGTCCCCTCCAACAGGCAAGTGGTGCGAGATTTCGCAGTTATTTCCGCGTGTGCAACCCGTTCGACTTCGCTCAGGGCAGGCAAGACACAAATCAAGCATACTCACCCACAGGGTTGATATTAGCGTAAAGGTAGTGTAAAATCGACCCCGGTGAGATAAAGCTATGCATCTCACGGGGTAAAGATAAGGCAGGAGACGAAGAATATAAGGAAGGCAAGATGTGGGAATTTCACTTGGGGGGCATCGAGGATTTGGAGCGATTGGGCAAGCGGCTTGGCGTTCGGCTTGAGGCCACTGAGGACGTTTCGATTTTGGCTGAATCCGTACGGGCCGGTAAGCTTGTAATACCGAATTCGTTGGCGGTGCATCCTATGGAGGGCTGCGATGGTGATTCGCAGGGCCGGCCGGGCAAACTGACATTAAGGCGATACGAAAGATTTGCCGCCGGCGGGGCCGGACTTATCTGGGCCGAGGCGACAGCGGTTGTGCCCGAAGGCAGGGCCAATCCCAGACAACTATGGCTGCACGAAGAAAACAAAAACAGCTTTCGTGCAATGGTTGAAATGATACGGCAAGTCGCCGCTGAAGCTATGGGGCCGAAGTATAAGCCCGTACTCGTGCTGCAGTTGACCCATTCGGGCAGATATAGTAAGCCAAAGGGCGTTGCACAACCAATGATTGCACAACGTGACCCATATCGAGATGCCATGGCTCCACAGCAAAAACCCGACACAAACAGGAAAAGCAAGATACCCGACGACTGGCCCCTCGTGACGGATGAGTACCTCGATAAACTTCAGGATGCCTATGTCACGGCGGCACGTATCGCGTTTGAGGTCGGTTTTGATGCGGTCGATATAAAATCCTGTCACGGATATCTGATAAATGAGCTTTTCGCCTGCCATCCCGCACCAATTGAATCGGAGCGAGCGAAAGGTGGGGCGCCTTTACGCAATGGTTCTTCGACGGTGGACAATTGGTGCGGGAGAACCGGCAAATACGGTGGCTCGTTCGAGAACCGAACAAGGTTTGTTCTTGAAGTCATCGATAAGATTCGCAAGGAGCTTGGAGAGGACACGCCGGTAGTGACCCGACTTGGTGTTTATGATGCAATACCGTATCCTTATGGCTGGGGTGTTGATAAGGATGATTATACTAAGCCGGACTTGACAGAGCCGAAGAAGCTGATTGGTCTTTTACAGCAGCGAGGAGTCAACCTGATTAACGTCACGGTGGCAAATCCGTACTACAATCCGCACGTGGGCCGGCCTTTCAATGAGCCTATTGTCGGTGGCTATGAAGAGCCGGAACATCCGCTCGTCGGTGTAAGCAGGCTAGTTAATCTGACCGGCGAAATTCAAAAGGAATTTCCCGATATCGCAATTGTCGGTACGGGCTATAGCTGGCTGCGGACACTTTTTGCCAACGTGGCGGCAGCAAGCAAAGCAACCGGCCTGACCACCCTGGTCGGGGCGGGAAGGATGGCGTTTGCATATCCTGATTTTGCCAAAGATATAATCACAAAAGGCCGGATGTATCCGGAGAAAGTCTGCGTAAGCTGCAGCGCGTGCACGCAGATAATGCGGGACGCCGGAATGACCGGATGTGTCGTGCGGGACAACGAAGTATATGGGCCGATATTCGAGCAGGGCAGGATGAGTGACCGGGACAATCTGCTCCGCCTTGCATCGGCGTGCCGAAAGTGTCAGGAGCCGACGTGCCAGCTGGCGTGTCCGGCCGGTGTTGAAATACCAAAATTCATCAGCTTATTTCTGGATGGCGAGGAAAAAGCTGCTTATGAGGTTCTAAGAGAAGCGAATATATTTCCCGAAGTCTGCGCCTGGTTGTGTCCGGTCGAGCAGCAATGCGAAGGCGACTGCCTGCAGAAGTTTATCGGTGACGGCCCAGTAGCCATCGCTGATATACAAAGATACCTGGCCCGGCAGGCCAACAAGAACGGCTGGTCAAAGCTAAGAATACCCAAAAAAGCAACGGGACAAAACATTGCTGTAATAGGTGCAGGTCCGGCGGGTCTGGCCTGTGCGGCGATACTGCTTGAAGCGGGGCATACCGTGACAATATTCGATAAGAGCAGTGAGTTTGGCGGAACGATAGAATCCGTAATCCCGGCGGACAGGCAGGGTGACTCGCTGAAGCAGGAAATCGCAGCTATATTCGCTGATGTGCCCGGAGACAGGATGCTATTGCGTCTTGGGAAAGGATTGGATGTTGATTTCAACCTGGACAAGATTGTGGAAGAAGGTTTTGACGCTGTCTTTATCGGTATGGGCCTTGTGAAATCGGTCAGCCTCAGCGATAAGGACATCGACGGCTTATGGAATGCGATGGAGTTTCTTTCCGCTGCCAAAAAACCAAGTCGCTTGCGGATAGCAGGCAAACGCGTGGCGGCCACAGGCGGAGGCAATACTGCGATGGATGTGGCGGTAACGGCCAGGCGGCTCGGGGCCAAAGATGTCTATATTATATATCGCCGGTCTTTCAAAGAGATGCCGGCCTGGAGCTCGGAACGCGACCGTGCGATAAACGAAGGTGTGCATTTTTTGATACTTACTCAGCCGCTCGGATTCAATTCTATTGACGGCAAATTGAAATCAATTAAGGTATGCCCGACCCGATTAGGTGAGCCGGACCAGAGTGGACGACGCCGGCCCGAACCTATAGAGTCGAGCGCTTATGAGCTCGATATGGACATTGTGGTCGAGGCCATTGGCCAAAGCTCGCCGGAGGAAATCAGCGAAATTCTTCCGGGTGTGGAATTAAGGAACGGCCTGATTCGCACAAAAGAAGGCTCGTTGGCGACATCCAGGCCGGGAGTTTTTGCCGGCGGCGACCTTGTAAGAGGGGCATCAACGGTGGTCGCAGCCGTTGCAGACGGTATGAAAGCGGCGAAGGAAATAGATGAATTTCTAAGGAAAAAGATTAAGTAGGGGCGGTTCGTTAACTGCCCCTACTTCTATAAAGAAAGATAAAAAAGAAAGATGGATTCCTGCTTGCGGGCCTGTTGCCAAAGTTCAAAAGGAACATTTTGAGATTGCCACTCGATTCTTCGAATCGCTCGCAATGACCAGAAAACACACTTTGCGTCATTGCGAGGAGCGCAGCGACGAAGCAATATCGACTTTTTCAACAATCCCTTGCGCAGGAATGACAGCCGTGATTTTAATAGAGAAAGGATTTTGAAAATGGCGGAAAGACCCATAGCAATTGTTACCGGAGCAAGTCGAGGAATCGGAAAGGGCATCGCAAAAGAATTAGCATCACTGGGTTATGATTTAGTGGTCAACCACTTTGATTTTACGACCGAGGGCCAGGCGGATGAATCACGCGCAGAGCAAACTCAAAAAGAAATCAAGGAGGTCGGGGCAAAGTGCGAGAGCCTGCGAGGTGATGTCAGCAGTGCCGGAGACAGGAACAGTCTGGTTGCTTTAGCCAAGAGCAAATTCGGCAGGTGCGATATACTTGTGAATAATGCCGGTGTCGCGCCTTTGAAACGAATGGACATTCTTGAGGTGAGCGAGGCCAGCTTCGATAGAGTAATGGGAATAAATCTAAAGGGGCCTTACTTTTTGACTCAGCAGGTGGCCAACTGGATGATTGAACAAAAAAAAGCAAATCCCAAGCGGGCATACCGGATTGTAAACACAGGCTCAATCTCGGCATACACCAGCTCGCCGGCACGTGGGGAATACTGTGTGAGCAAAGCGGGGATTTCAATGATGACGATGCTGTACGCCGATAGGTTGGCTGAATATGGTATCGGAGTATTTGAGATAAGGCCCGGCATCATCCAGACGGATATGACCAGCGTTGTGAAGGACAAATACGACAAGCTGATAGCTGAGGGCCTGACTCCGATTAAGCGATGGGGCCAGCCGGAAGATATCGCAAAGGCGGTCGGGGCCATCGCCGAAGGCAGGCTTGATTTCTCAACCGGCCAGGTTATAAACGTCGATGGGGGCTTTCATTTGAGAAGACTGTAGGGAGTGAGTAATAATGGATATTAAAAGCACAATCACAACACTGTTAAGAGACGGCTTTATTCTCGTTTTTAACCAGGACAAGCTCGATATTGTCAAGACAGCCGAGGCTCTTATAAAGGCAGGTGTTAATAATATGGAAGTAACCTGCCGGATAAATAAACCTCTGGAGAAACTAGCACGGCTGCGTAAAGATCTGGGCGATTTTGCGGCCGGCTCGGCAAGTTTAATCGACTCACCCGCGATGCTCGATGTTTATAACAAGGCCCATCCTCAGGACCCGCTGCCCTCGCTGCAAGAAATCGTTGATGCAGGTGCGTGCTATCTTGTCTCAGCGATTAACTTCCGCAACGAAAGCTTCGAGAAATATGCCGGCCAGATACCTATGATACCGGGATGCGGTAGTGTGAATGAGGTGGTCAGTCAATTTTCCAAAGGAGCGAATCTGTGTAAGATATTCCCGGCAAAGCAGCTTGGTGGGCCCGGCTTTGTCAAAGCAATCGACCCTGCTATTCATAAGACAATCAGCCTGGTGCCCACAGGTGGAACAAATCCGGGTAACATTCCCGATTATATTGATGCGGGAGTACTGGTCCTTGGCGGCTCGTTCAGTATGATTGAAAAAGACACAATGAGAAAAATCATCGACGGACAGGATTACAATCTTTTGGCTGAGGAACTAACCAGGATTAAACAATTGATAGACAGGTTGCGGGCAGAAAAATACCCCGATATCAACTTCGCAACGGCTTCTATCGAACAGATAAGCCGGAGTACAGGCAGGAATTTCAATCTAAACTCGTGAAGCGAAATATGCAGCACCAAAAACCACTGAACATATGGGACAGACCCACAGTACGGGAGCGTTCTTTTGGTGCTGCACAAAACGCCACTCATATCACCTTTTGGCGACAAATTTTATCCGTGACTCTTGTCATCTTTTCGCTGGCAGGGATGCCGTTGTGTGCGAACACAGGGGCCTCTTCTTCGAAACTAACAATCAACGCCAAGGATACCGGCTATCGCGGCATCTGGTATATGAATCAGCCGTCCAATGATGAATACGTCTATAAGTACAGCGGAGGACTTGGGACGTACTGCGCCAAGCACAAACCGTTTGCCGTCTATTGTGAGAAGGTCAAGAAGACCTTTTTCTGTTACGGCGGGACAACCACAGACAGCAATAGAAAGCTGCTGCATATGGTCTCTTACTATGACCACAAGAGGGGAATGGTGCCGCGGCCGACTATACTCCTTGATAAAAAGACCAGCGATGCCCACGACAATCCTGTTATATCAGTAGATGGAAAGGGGTACATCTGGATATTCTCAACTTCACACGGCACAGCAAGGCCTTCTTATATACACAGAAGCAGCAAGCCATACGATGTAAATGAGTTTGAACTAATAAACGCTACGAAAATCATCTGCGCTGGCGAAAACGCAGGTGCGAGCGAAAACGGCAAAGACGCTCCAATGGTCAATTTTTCGTATATGCAGCCCTGGCACATCAAAGGTAAAGGATTCATATGTTTCTTCACCCGTTACAATTATCCCGTTGACCGTACTATTTGCTTTATGACAAGCGCGGACGGTATCAAATGGTCGAAGTGGAACCGAATCGCTACGATCGATAAAGGGCATTATCAAATCAGTGCTGCAAACAACAATAAGGCGGGGGCTGCGTTTAATTTTCACCCTGAGGGAAAAGGCCTGAACTGGCGGACAAATTTGTACTATATTGAAACCACCAACTTTGGCAGAACGTGGCAAACGGCTAACGGGCACAAATTGACGCTGCCTCTAAGAGATGTTGAGAATCCCGCCCTTGTCTATGATTACCGGAAGGAAGGTCTGAACGTATACTTGAAGGATATTCGCCTGGACAAAGAAGGAAAGCCGGTAATTCTTTTTATAACAAGTAAGGGCTATGAATCCGGCCCGAAAAACGACCCGCGGACGTGGACGACGGCCCGCTGGACGGCCCGAAAGTGGCAGATAAGAGAGGCTTTTATCTCGGATAATAATTACGATATGGGCTCGCTCTATATCGAAGAGGACGGGACCTGGCGAATAATCGGGCCTACCGAAACCGGTCCGCAGCCGTATAACCCGGGCGGCGAGATGGCTATGTGGACAAGCAAAGACTTTGGAAAAACCTGGATAAAAGTCAGACAGCTTACGAAAAATAGTCCTTACAATCATACATACGCACGGCGTCCAGTCAACGCTCACCCTGATTTTTACGCCATTTGGGCCGACGGCCATGGCAGAAAGCCTTCACAATCATCTCTTTACTTTTGCGACAAACAGGGAAACGTACGTATCCTGCCCCGCAAAATGACCAAAGACCTTGAGAAACCGCAGTTTTTAGAGTATAAGTCGAATAAATAACCTGAATAACAAAGTCATAATTTGCCCTATAGGAAAAAGAAAACTATGGAAAAAAAACAAATAGCAAATCAAGCTATAACATTTTATCGCTACAACACGGTAATTGCAGGTGCAGGAGCGGCGGGAATGAACTGCGCGGTTCACCTGTGTGAATTTATGGAGAAAAAAGGTGTTGACGATCCCAGGGATAGAATTGCCGTAGTAACCGCAGGACTGGGCCTGGGGGCATCTCGAATGAGCGGCTCCGACAAGCAGACTTACTATAAAATAGGCACGAGTCCTGATGTTCCGGATAGCGCAGAAGAGTTCGCCAAGAGTCTGACAGCGGCCGGGTGCTGTCACGGCGATTCGGCGCTTATCGAGGCTATCGGCTCACTTCGTGAATTCTACCATTTGGTTCAGGCCGGAGTCCCGTTTCCAACGGATTCTTCTGGTACTTTCATCGGCTACAAGACGGACCATGACCCCTACGAGCGGGCCACATCAGCCGGGCCTAAAACGAGCAGGTTTATGAGCCAGTGTCTTCAGAAACAGCTCGAACGATATGGTGTCAGGATTTACGATGAGCAGGAGCTGGCGCATTTATTAACCATCGGCTCAGGCGAATCAAAACGAATCGCAGGCGTTGTAACCGTAGATAAGAAAAGTGCCGACCAAACAAACCATGCCATAAACGTCTTCCTTGGTGCAAACATAGTTCTCGCCGCCGGCGGACCGGGTGAGCTGTTCAAAACCACCGTCTATCCCAAAGGCCAGCTCGGAATCCACGGGCTTGCATTCAAGGCGGGGCTGATCGGAGCAAATCTGACCGAGTCGCAGTTCGGGCTGGCAAGCATCAAGTTCCGCTGGAACGTTTCCGGCACTTATATGCAGGCGATTCCCCGAATATTCAGCACCGATGCGGACGGTAAAGACGAGAAAGAATTCCTGACGGACTTTTTCCCGTCAATGAGCAAAATGGCAACGAATATTTTTCTTAAAGGCTACCAATGGCCCTTCGACCCGCAGCGGATTGAGAACCTGCAATCTTCGTTGATAGATATTCTCGTATTCAATGAAACCCAAAAGGGCAGGCGGGTATATATGGACTTTCTACACAATCCAATCGGCAGCGATTCTATGGATGAGTTCAGCATTGATGACCTTGAGCCGGAAGCCAAAGAATATTTGCAAAAGGCCGGGGCACTTCAAAAGACACCTATCGAACGCCTGGCACATATGAACACCCCCGCTATAGAGATATATAAAGAGAACGGCATTGATTTGTATTCCGAATCGCTCGAAATCGCGGTCTGCGCCCAGCACAACAACGGCGGTTTTGCAGTGGATAAATGGTGGCAGTCCAATATCCCACAAACTTTTGTAATCGGAGAAATGGCCGGCACTCACGGGGTGAAACGTCCCGGCGGCTCGGCCCTTAATGCCGGTCAGACCGGCGGACTGCGGGCGGCTGAATATGTTGTAAATGTCTATGGCTGTGAGCTGCCGGATTGCTCTGACAAACAACTTGAGATTGACAAGCAATTAAGCGACATCGTTGGGGATTTCGAGCGGTATGCAAGCCCGGCCGGCCTGGAGCCTGATGAGGTCCTGGAAGAGGTCCGAAGCCGTATGACCGCATCGGGGGGACATATCAGAGAGTTGAATGACGCTCAAAAAGCCCTGAAAGAAGCGGTAAAGCTCTATAAAAACATACGGCAAAAAGGATTCAACGCAAAAGACGCCGATGCATTTATTAAAGCAATACAGGCAGAGCATCTGGCTCTGACCAGCGTTGGGTATCTGAAGGCCGTTGTGGAATTACTCAAACTGGGCAGCGGCTCGCGGGGTTCGCATCTTGTGCTGGCCCGGGATGGTATTGAAATACATCCCGACGTGATTGACAAAGCCACAAACAAGCCTTTGAAGTTCAAACCCGAAAACCAGTCGTTAAGAAATTCTATCCTGCATATCGAATACGATGAAAGCTCGTCCGATTTGTTCAAAAGCAGGCAGGTCGAATTAAGGCCGGCACCGACGGAAAGAAAGGCTTTCGAGCCGGCCTGGCAGGATTACAGGGAAGGAAAAATCTATGGCAGCTAACACCTGTGCCTGTGAACATCCGGGCAGGAAACTGCAGGTGCAAGCGTAAAATCAAAAAGGAGGCTTTCTATGGCGGTAATCGATTTAAAACCGAAATCTGAATGCAAGTTCGACATACTCTCGTTAGGTGAGATAATGATTCGACTGGACCCGGGTGAAGAGAGGATTCATACGACCCGGCATTTTCGCGTCTGGGAGGGCGGCGGAGAATATAACGTCGCCAGAGGCTTAAAGCGCTGTTTCGGCCTGAGGGCCGCGGTTGTTACCGCCCTTGTGGATAATCCGGTGGGAAGACTGCTCGAGGATTTGATGTATCAGGGCGGCGTGATTATGGAGTATGTCAAATGGGTGCCGTACGACGGCATCGGCAGGAAAGTAAGGATTGGCCTGAATTTCACCGAGCGCGGCTTCGGCGTACGGGCCGCCGTGGGATGCTCGGACAGGGCAAACAGCGCCGCCTCACAACTAAAGAAAGGCGACATCGACTGGGACGGCATATTCGGCAAAGACGGCATCCGTTGGTTCCACACCGGAGGCATTTTTGCCGGGCTCTCGCCGACGACACCCGATGTTATCATCGAGGCCGTCACTACAGCCAAAAAGCACGGCACTATAGTTTCCTACGACCTTAACTTTCGAAATTCGCTGTGGAAGGACATCGGCGGCCAGGAAAAGGCAATGGAAGTCAATCGTGCCATCGCGCCGCACGTTGATGTGATGCTCGGAAACGAAGAAGACTTCACGGCCGCTCTGGGTTTTGAGGTAAAAGGCACCGGCAAGAGCTTCTCCAAGCTCGACCCGACGAATTTCAAGAAAATGATTGAGCAAGTCGTGAAAGAGTTTCCAAATTTCAAGGTCGTCGCCACAACTCTGCGGAATGCGAAAACAGCTTCGGTCAACGACTGGGGTGCAATTATCTACGCCGACGGTGAATTTCACGATGCCATACTCAGAACGGACCTCGAGATATACGACCGTGTCGGCGGCGGTGATAGCTTTGCCTCCGGTCTGATATATGCTCTTATGGAGGGAAAAACGCCAGCTGAGGCGGTCAATTACGGTGCCGCACATGGTGCTCTGGCAATGACTACACCCGGTGATACAACCACGGCCGGTCTTCGTGAAGTCGAGAAAGTCATTAAAGGCGGCGGCGCCAGGGTTGACAGATAGCCTGAACAAGAGATTCGAGAAAAGATATTTATGATTTTTCAAACACTTAAATGGATTGGCGGCGTTGACGGCTTCTTAGAGCTTATAGACCAGCGGCAGTTACCTGCTGAATTTGTTAAGCTACAGTGCCGGGATATCGAGCAGCTTTTCGAAGCTATACAGACACTTGCAGTTCGCGGCGCTCCAGCTATCGGTGTTTCGGCAGGATACGGACTTGTTTTAGCTATGCAAAAGCTTAAAGCTTCGGACGGTCTGGAGCAGGGACTTAAAGTTTTGTCTAAGTCTGCTGAGTATTTGTCATCATCACGACCAACGGCAGTAAATTTGTTTTGGGCGCTGGAAAGGGTTCGACGAAGTGCTGAGGAGTTTGTGGCCACAAAACCTGATGTAGCGTTACAGGCCCTGCGCGAGGCCGTTTTGGCTGAGGCAAACGCAATCTATCAGGAAGATGTGGATATGTGCCGGCAGATTGGTCAAAACGGGGAAAGATTTATCAAAGAAGGTGCGGGTATTTTGACTCACTGCAATGCTGGAGCCCTTGCGACCGCAGGACAGGGGACGGCCTTGTCGATAATGTTTGAGGCACATAAAAACGGAAAGAAGTTCAGGGTTTATGCAGATGAGACCCGGCCGCTGCTCCAGGGCGCGCGATTGACGGCATGGGAGCTGAAACAAGCGGGAATTGACGCTACAGTGATTTGCGACAATATGGCGGCTTACCTGATGAAGCAGGGCAGGGTCGATGCGGTTATAACCGGTGCCGACAGGATTGCGGCAAATGGTGATACGGCAAATAAGATTGGTACTTACAGCCTGAGCATTCTCGCCAGAGAACACGGAATACCGTTTTATATTGCCGCACCTTCGAGCACATTCGATCTGAATATAAAAAGCGGAGCCGAGATACCGATTGAACAAAGGCCGGCTGAAGAAGTTGCATTCTTTAGTGATAGAAAGACTGCACCGGAAGGGATTGACATTTACAATCCGGCTTTTGACATTACGGAGGCGCAGGATATTACCGCTATCATTACCGAGAGAGGGGTAATTGAAAAGCCCAACACCAACAATGTCTTTGAACATTTGAATTAGCCTTAGGACCGAACTCAGAAACTAAGCTCATGGTTGTGTCAGAAAATCAAACATCACAACCGTCCTACAACAAGAAAGGCGTACAAGCAAGCGCAGAGCTGGAGCCCCGCTGGCGCAAACGCAATTCGTACTATTATAACTGGCTGGACAAAATCTATAAATTCGTTGTTCGCCCGAAAAGCAGAGTTCTACATATTGGCTGTGAATGCGGCGACCTTCTGGCGGCGGTTAAGCCGAGCTATGGTGTTGGGATTGATGCGGACCCTGAGATGATCGAATTGGCAAAGAAGCGATTCGACCATCTGAATTTCTATACGATGGACCCGCACGAGCTGGAGCTTGATGAGAAATTCGATTATGTTTTGATCTGCAATTCCCTTGGTCGCTGGCACGACATCCAGCAGGTATTGGAACGTATTCGTCCGTTAACTAAAGAAAGCACACGGATTGTAATAACCTATTATAATTATCTCTGGGAAGGTATCTTGAGTTTAGGTTCGCTTGTTGGAATTCGCCGGCCTTACTCATATCAAAACTGGCTTCCCCCGGAAGACATTGCAAACCTGCTCAAATTGAGCGACTATGACGTTATTCGCACCACATCCTATCTAATGATGCCGAAGCGTATCCCACCGTTGACTGCTTTTTGCAATTATTTTCTTTCTTTACTGCCCGGGTTTCGCTTTTTCAATTTGGTTGAGCTTGTGATAGCCCGTCCGGCCTCCGCTGCTCTGCGCGATGAGGATTTGTCTGTTTCGGTCATAGTGCCATGCAGAAACGAGCGCGGTAATATCGAAGATGCGGTGAAACGAATCCCCCAGATGGGTCGGGAAACGGAGATAATCTTTATTGACGGTAACAGTGCGGACGGCACAGACGAGGAGATAGAACATCAGATAGCAAAGAATCCGGAAAGAAATATTCGTTTGGTTCGTCAGGGTGACGGGGCGGGCAAAGGCGATGCGGTAAGAAAAGGTTTCGCAGCGGCCAAAGGAGATGTGCTGGTTATCCAGGATGCAGACCTAACGGCTCGGCCTGAAGATTTGCCGAAGTTCTTTAGAGCGCTGCGCGACGGCAAAGGTGAATTCATTAACGGCTCTCGGCTTGTTTATCCGATGGAAAAGCGGGCGATGCGCTTTTTGAATCTTCTCGGAAACAAGTTTTACGGTGTACTGTTTAGCTGGTTGTTGGGCCAAAGATTCAGAGATACACTTTGCGGAACGAAAATGATTCGCAGAGAAGACTACGAGCTGATAGAGGCAAATCGTTCATATTTCGGTGATTTTGACCCCTTTGGTGACTTTGACCTTATCTTCGGAGCGGTAAAGCAAAACCTTAAAGTGGTCGAGGTGCCGGTAACCTACTGTGCAAGAACTTACGGCAAGACAAAAATAAGTCGTTTCACACACGGCTGGCTGCTGCTTAAGATGAGCTGGATAGCATTTAAGAAAATCAAGTGGCTTGGCATCCCGCACTTACTGTGACCTAAGGGGATTCACCTATTGGGGCCGTTATGAAAATAAATCAAAGTAAGTGCGGGATACCTAAGCTAAAGCTGTTACCTTACCACCAATACGCCAGCGTGGACCGCAATGACCCGCTTCGATTCTACTTTTGGCCTGTTATTGGTAAGATATACCGCCGACGGATTGAGCTGTGCTTAGCAGAGTGCACGGGCGGCCAGCACGTTCTGGAAGTGGGTTTTGGCTCCGGTGTTGCATTTCCAAATCTTAATGATAATTATAAAGAAATTTATGGGCTTGACCTCAACGTGTCGGTCGAAGATGTCACGACCGTGTTTAAGGCAAGACAAATTGAGACGCATTTGCAGAACGGCAGTGTGTTATCTATGCCGTACGAGGATGATTTTTTCGATACCGTTTTGCTGATAAGCATTCTTGAGCATCTAAAGCCGTTTGAGCAAGTGCAGGCCTTTCGGGAGATTCGCCGAATTCTCAGGCCAGGCGGCCAGGCGATATACGGTGTGCCGATTGAGCGAGGCTTTATGGTATTTATGTTCCGGCTGTTAGGCTGCAACATCCGCCAGCATCATTTTTCCACAGAAAAGGATGTATTCAATGCTGCCGACAGCATTTTGGAGAAGGTTCGAGTCTTTCAGATGCAATGCATACCCTCTTTATTTGGGCCGGTCTATGAGGTTGGGCATTTCGTTAAGGGCGGCTCTGACGGGCAGCGGTAGATTTCAATAAGATTAAATGGTCCGGAAATTTATGAAGATAATCGAATGGCTTAAACTTCCAAAGACTATGGGCATTGAAAACCTTGATGACCCTGCTACTACATTATTGCACGCGGAGATTATACAGAAAAAGCCGTTCCTGAAAAAAATATATATTGATTTTTATGAACAGTTTAAAAAGTCGATATCTAACTTCGAAGAAAAAGTCCTTGTTGAGCTTGGCAGCGGCGGCGGCTTTATTAAAGAGGTAATCAGCAACGTGATTACATCCGATGTTCTTGAATTACCGAATGTGGATAAGGTTTTCTCAGTTCTTGATATGCCATTTGAGGAAGCAAGTGTGGATGCTTTTGTTATGTTTGATGTTCTTCATCACATAGCTGACCCGAGGGCTTTCTTCAAAGAAGCCTTGCGGTGCCTAAAAATTGGCGGCAAAGTCGTTATGATTGAACCGGCAAATACGTTATGGTCAAGGTTCATCTACAAAAACTTCCATCACGAGGCTTTTGACACACAGGCCCCCGAATGGGGCTGTCGGAGGCAGGCAAAATGGGAGCTGGAACCACGCAAAGTGGGAACCCTGCAAGAGTCAAGGCGTCTTTCAGGTGCAAATGGTGCACTTGCCTGGATAATCTTTTGTCGCGACCGAAAGATATTCGAAAGCGAATTCCCGTCCTTAAGAATCGTTAGGATGCGCAATCACACACCGCTGCGATACCTGCTTAGCGGCGGCTTGACATTGCGTCAATTAGCTCCATCGTTTAGCTATCCGGCTGTTAAAGCCATAGAATATGCATTGTCCCCCATCAACGACTTGTTGGGTATGTTTCAGACGATAGAGCTGGAAAAGGTTGCTTTTAGCCACATTTAGTCCACTGCGACTACTTCCTTAATCTCAGGCACCTTTTCTCTGAGAATCCTTTCGATTCCCATTTTCATTGTCATCGTAGCCCCGGGGCAGCCCTGGCAGGCCCCCTGGAGACGAACTTTGACGGTGTTATCATCCTCAATACCGACCAGCTCAACATCGCCGCCGTGGCTTTGCAAGGCCGCCCGTATGTTCTCGATTGTTTCTTTAACCTTCTCCTGAAGGCTATCTTGGGACCCCGCAAGGCGGGAACCCTCGGTGTTAGCTTCGCTGCAACCGCAATTTTCACACATAAGAAATCTCCAAAAAATTCATTTATCAGTATTATTATAGTGGCAATTTAGCTTTTGGCAAGCGATTTTAAGTTCATTTTGGGCATTTCTGAGATTGGGTTTGTTTTGGCTTTGTTTTTCCGATTTCACCAATTGTCCACTTTCGCATATTTACTTGTTATAAAAGAGCTTACGTTGATTTGAGCGTTCTTGACTTTGGGTTT
>JABAOH010078622.1_pt2 | contig 31283 bp, 37 predicted proteins | sample 7062181 | NCBI WGS metagenome assembly JABAOH01 (sample SAMN14538630, study PRJNA623070) | marine sediment metagenome | biome: marine biome [ENVO:00000428]; feature: marine pelagic biome [ENVO:01000023]; material: deep marine sediment [ENVO:00002113]; isolation source: pool of 5 deep marine...
GAAACCGTGGAAGAGCTCGAACGTTATCCCGTGAATTTACGATACCCAAGGGACCTGAGAGACGACCCGGAGCAACTGAGTCGAGTCTTGGTGCCTACGCCGTATGGCGCACAGATTCCGCTTGCGCAACTCGCAAGTATCGAAATGCGTCGTGGCGCACCAGTTATCAAGAGCGAAGACGCCCGGCCGAATGCGTGGGTTTACGTTGATTTGCAAACGTCCGATGTCGGCGGGTTTGTGGCGAATGCCAAACAGGTTTTGAGCGAGCAACTGGATCTGCCAGCGGGATACTCCATTGTCTGGTCTGGGCAATACGAGTACATGGAGCGCGCGGCTCAGCGTCTTCGTATTGTGATACCGATGACGTTATTCATGATATTCCTGCTGCTGTACCTCAATTTTGGCAATGTCGCTGCGCCTGTCGTTGTGATGCTTTCGGTTCCTTTCGCTCTCATCGGTGGATTCTGGCTGGTCCACTGGTACGGCTTCAACATATCCGTCGCGGTGGCCGTCGGGTTCATTGCCCTTGCGGGCGTCGCTGTTGAGACAGGTGTTTTGGTGCTGACTTTCATCGAGGAGGCAATCGCTGATCGACGACGAGAAAAACACGACGAATTTCAGCAGGGCAGCATTTCATCGCCGCACTTGAGTAAAGAGGACATTGTGACGGCGGTCCATACAGGCACGTCGCGGCGCGTAAGACCCGTTGTCATGACGGCAACGTCCACGATCGTTGGATTGTTGCCGATTATGCTGGGTGGTGGGACAGGCTCGGATGTCATGCAACGTATCGCGGCACCGATGGTCGGTGGAATGTTGACNNCGGCGCGGGCAGCGCGGGCTGATGATGTATTGGAACCATTGGGTGGAAATTTTGCCTAATTAGATAGTTCAGTATTCATGAACATTTTCGCAACACTACGAATACACCGACGATCCTGCGGACCTATTGTGCTCGGGATGGTGGTACTGGGCCTGATGAATGGGCTGCTCCAACCTTGTGCGCTGGCGGCAACTTTGGCATCAGACACGACACAGGCCGAAATCGCTCACCGCGGACATCATGCAGACCTGGCCCAGCAAGTCGGAGGCAAGTTACAGATTCCTTGCGCAAGTTGCGAGTATCATGAAAGCGCTCTCTGTGACGACCCATTGGGTGAAGATTGTTCTGTCGCTGACGAAACGGCGGCTGGAAGTACGATCAAACCAAAGGATCGGTCGCCGGACCTGTCAATAATTTCATTGCCTACCCGGGCTGCGATCGGCTCTTTCTCGTGGTTGCCGGCTGCGCACACGCCGGCACCCATTCTGTCCTGGCCGACAGGACCCTCCCTGAATATACGATTCTGCGTCTACCTGAAATAGCGATCGCCTTGCTTCAAACCGTTTTCTTTCGGATTCGAACGAGGAGATTGTAATGACCCGCTCAACCGGCTCGCCAACCACGCATCAGGGTGCCGATACTGAGGCATCGGGCCCAGCTAACAGAGTGTCCATACTTGAACAGACGCACTGGATTCCTTCCGGTGCGGCACGCTGTGGTGATGAGTTTGTGGATTTTTCGTGTCACGAAGTGGTGCGAATAACGCCGCAAACACCCACATCGACATGGCGAGACGACACATTCTTTTTCTGTTCGAGTTTCTGTCGGCAGCGCTTTGTTAGGGCGCCTGACGAATTTCTGAAATGAGACTTCGGTCGCTGCGACAAGTTCAGCGACCAAACCATTGTAACAACCCCAAACAGGAGAAAATCATGAGAATTGCAATAGTATTAATAACGGTGTTCGCGCTTATAGCGATCGGGCAACCGGTCATCTCGGCCGAAACGGGCATGCAGAATCAGACAAACCACGAGCACGCATCACCGATGATGCAGGATATGCTGGAGCGCATGCACGCACTGCGACTTCAGATGGCGGAAATCGATGCGACGGAAGACAGCAATGAGCGCCATCGCCTGACACACGCGCACATGGAAAGTATGCGTGGCGCTATGATGATGATGATGGACACGATGGACATGATCGACCGACAGCTGCAGCGAAGCGGGAAGATGGAACACCCTTGTCCGGGTATGAGCGATGCCACTGGTCATCACATGGAAGCGATGCCAATGACCATGGATAGATAATGGGCTATAGAGGTTTTTCGAGGGCTCAGTTGTGGGACAGCTGAGCCCCGATCCAGGACTGATAACCAGCATCGAAGCTGGCTGGATGCACATCAAGATTCCGGTCGGTCATGGCTGCAGAGCTTGTCCGAATAAGACCGCTTGTACCTTTAGTGGACCCGATCGTGCGTACCGTACGTTTCGAATTCGGTACGTAGAGGGTTGCCAGATAGGCGATCGGGTTCTGGTGATTGTGCCTGCATCAGCGATTGGAGTTGCCGCGTTGGTGATGTTGGTTTTGCCAGTCCTGATGCTCTTCGGCGGCTATGTCTTGCTCGAATGTTGCATGGAATTTCCGTATGCGACGGTATTGTTGTGGTTGGCCGGCATAGTGCTGTGGTTTGCGGCGATGTATGGGGCTAACTACTGGATGGAGCGTGCTGCACGGTTTCAGGAGCGGGTTCAGCCCGTTGCGAAAGCGATACCCGAGCGTGGAGAGCCAGCTGGCCAAACCTCCGGAGACCCAGATGATCTATAAGCTTCGATGGTGGATACCCGCATTCGGTATGGTGATGATCTTGTACGGCTGTGCAGATGAGTTTCCGAATAGGGCTTCGACAGACACGGGACGCTGGTACACGCTGGCGCAGCTTGAGCTTGGTAAGCCTCTTTTTCTGGACCACTGTGCTAACTGCCACGGCGAAACTGCAGCAGGCACGCCAGATTGGCGTAATGCAGACTCGAACGGTGTCTACCCGCCGCCGCCACTCAATGGAACCGCACACAGCTGGCATCACCCGCTGATTATTTTGGAACGCACAATTGCAGCGGGTGGGGTACCGCTGGGTGGTGTAATGCCCGGCTTCGGCGACGAGCTGAACAAGGATGAGATCAGGGCAACCATCGCTTACTTTCAGAGTTTTTGGAGCAACGATATCTATGAGCGATGGAAAGAGATTGATAGCCGATAGGCACTGCAAGCTCTATGGAAATGACGAACGAGTTTCTGAGTCTAGTGGTCGCCAAAAGTTGACAACACAAGTGGCCGAGTATGAAGCCGATGAATACTAGGGGTGAACGGAAGTACAGAGCTGCGAGAACAGGAAAGTTGTACTGGACCGTGCTGGCCGCATTGGCCGTAACGGCCGTGATTGGTGCCGTAGTTACATCCACCTTTGGGTTCAAAAGCTCGGCAACCGTCCAAGGACGCGTGCCAGCCGACCTCGTTCAGAAATTAATGACTGAACACCCCGCCGATATTCGCGGTATTGCGACACCTGGTAGATGACCCGTAACGATTTGTTAAGACGGAATCGGAAGGAGAAGGAAAATGCTAAATCCATCGCCAGCAATTAACTTACCCAGCATGCTGCACGTCGCAGATGTCGCGAGTCAAGCGGAGGTGACACGGGCGACTGTTCGCTATTACTCCCGCATCGGCCTATTGAGTCCGGACCGGGATCCGGAAAACAGTTATCGCTGCTTTTCTGCGACAGATGTACGTCGCGTCGTATTCATACGGCGAGCGCAGGCGCTCGGACTCACCATCGGTGACATCAAATCTATTCTCGAGACGGTGGATCGTGGACGCATGCCGTGTCGCCAGGTCAAATCGCTGGTGCGACGACGCCTAGTCAGCATACGTGCGCAGATAGATGATCTTCAGGCGACTGAGGCATACATCGCAAAGACGTTGAAGTCGTGGAATGACATTGGCGACCAGATACGAAGAAGCGGAGAATTGTGCCCGCTGATCGAAAGGGCAGGACTGATGGGCAGTGGCGACAGCTGATGTGTGAGTTATTTGCAATGAGTAGCCGCCGGCCCGTCGCCGTAAGATACTCCCTTGATGAGTTTTCCAGAAATGGTTCGAAGCTGAGAAATAACCGTGACGGTTGGGGGATAGCTTTTGCTCGGGATCGTGAGCCGTTCCTTGTCAAGGAACCGCATCCAGCAATTGATAGCCCGTGGGTCAAGTTCATCGCAGAACATCCCATAAGAACCACCAATGTTATCGCGCATGTCCGCCACGCAACTCAAGGCGAGAATACCATGGAAAATACCCATCCGTTTCGGAGGGTACTTGGTCGCCGTATACATCTGTTCGCACATAACGGTACGTTGGCGGGGATCGAGCAGATGGTGGACGAAGCTGAACTTGGTTTCCGGCCGGTGGGTGAAACCGATTCCGAACTTGTGTTCTGCACGCTACTGTCGCAGCTCGAAGTTCATTACAAAGACAATTCAACGCCGTCGCTGCAAGCACGCCTTGATACATTTGCTGCGATGTGCGCGGAGATGAAGATGCTGGGCCCCAGCAACTTTCTCTATTATGACGGTGAGGTATTGTTTGTCCATGCCGACAGGCGTCTTCACGAGGAGGAGGGAATCCTGGTCGGCCCCAAACCCCCTGGCCTGCACATCAAGCGATGTTGGACCTGCGCACAGGACGAAGAGGTAATTTGTCCAGGCCTCAAGGTCGAGCTCCGGGATCATCAAGTTGTGTTGTTGGCGTCTGTTCCGTTGGATGACTACGGCTGGAAAGCGATACCGGAAGGTGCAGTGCTTGCCCTGCAAGATGGCGAGGTGTTGCAGCTACGGTGACCAGACCGGCAAAGCACTGCGATGGGCCTTATTGCGCAATTCCGCGACTGGTGATGCCGACTCGCCGTCTAAAAACCACGTAAGGCTATGGCTTGATTGACCCGCCCGATCGCCAGTTCGTACGCTGCAGTGCGCAGATCCGTACGATGCTGGTGGGAGCAATCTCGCACCTGTTCATAGACTTGGCCCAGCCGTTGCTCCAGCCGGCGCAGGACAGTATCGAGTTCCCACGGGAATTCCTGAAGGTTCTGCACCCACTCGTAGTAGGAGACGATTACCCCGCCTGAGTTTGCCAGGACATCAGGCACAACAGTAATACCTCTGTCGTGTAGCGTCCTGTCTGCCATGTGGGTTACTGGCGCGTTGGCCGCCTCTACCACTATACGCGCCTGAATGGCGTCGGCATTGTCGCAGTCGACTGTGGCCTCGATCGCTGCGGGAATCAGAACGTCACACGGCAACTCCAGGAGCTCGGCGTTGCGGATGGGCTCCGTGCCTGATAGCCCTTCAAGCCGGCCAGCTTCAGCGACGTGACGTTCGGCGCGCCCTATATCGATACCGGCGTCGCAGTAGATCCCACCGCGGATATCGGACAAAGCAATCACACGGGCCCCCATAGCCGCCAAACTCCTCGCCGTATGTAAGCCAACGTTGCCGAATCCTTGAATCACGACGGGCGCGCCCTCAAGATCGAGTGACAGATCGGAGGCTACCAGCCCCGTAATATGTGCGACGCCATGACCGGTGGCCTGTAGCCGCCCGGCCGACCCACCTAGTTCGAGGGGCTTGCCGGTTACTATGGCTGGTGTGAAACCATGTGTCTTGCTGTATTCAGCGAGAATCCAGGCCATCACCTGCGGGTTGGTACCGACGTCTGGTGCCGGGATATCGTGATGGACGCCGAACACGGGCGCCATTTTCTGTACAAAGTGCTTGGTGAGAATCTCCAGTGCGTGTTGGCTCAGCTGATTCGTATCTACGGCGATTCCTCCTTTGGCACCACCAAAGGGAATATCCACCAACGCGGTCTTCCAAGTCATCAATTGTGCAAGGGCGCGGACCTCGTCCAGGCTGACCGATGGATGGAAGCGTAGGCCACCCTTGAATGGCCCACGCGCTTGATTATGTTGCACCCGGAAACCCAGGTAGGTGTGTAGTTCGCTGTCACTGGTGCCTAACGGTCGCAGCGGGATGCTGACAGTCGTTTCCCGGAATGACGATAGTAGAAGTTCACGTTGCGCGGCCTCGAGCTGTAGCGAATCGAATGCCCGCCCCAAAAAATGACGTTGCGAGTCTTGACACTGACAGTGTTTTCGCTCGACTGTCAATGCATTGCCTATCATTACCTGCCTCCGGTGAGCCAGTGTCGTGGCATAGCAAGTCTCATACACCTTTACTTTACAACCTGTGTCCGACTAACAGGTCAAGGCGTAGTCCCGACATCGACAAGCGCATTTAATCGGACGGAATCAGGACACAGCGAACAAGTGTGCTAAGAACCGCCATCTTTTTGTACGTCAATCCAAAACCGTCGCATCGTCAGGAAGGTAAACGATGTCGTCCAACCGATCAGAACCAGGCCGTTCAGGCCCTCCAAACTGCTGACAAATCGCAGATGTTCAGATGGTGAAATGTCTCCGATTCCGAGCGATGTGTACATGACTGTCGAGTAATAATAGAAATCCATGAAGGTACCTGATATTTGCCCAACCAGACTGCCGACTGCGGCACCATAGACGAGCCAGTAATACGTCCCGGCGTAGCAAGCGATCTCGAGGGTATGAGCAAGGAAGGCGCCGCAAACAGACAGCAAAACCATGGCGTCTCTTGAAATACGCCACTTCGAATGGAGAGTCGATATCGTGCGCAGCGCAAAAAAGTGGATGCCGACTGTCACAAGAACCATCGCAGCACCGGCGAGGACAGCGATTAACATAGCAATTTCACTCCTGTACTTGGTTTGGGTTTCGTACTGGGTCGGGTTGGGGATCGAGCGAACACGACCCTATCCACGAAAATGTAGTACAAGACTCAAGATGACAGGTGAAGGCGCTGTCCGCCATCAGCAAATCAACAGCTTACGAGCACAGGATCGCCCGAATCGTATGGTTGATTGACCTAGGTCGAATTCGTAGTTTCCACAAGTTCACACTAGCTTGTTGCGTGCTATACATTCATTGTGATGAGTCAAATATCCAAATATGCAGTATTGACTCTCGTGGCCGTGTCGTTGACGTGGCCGCTGGGCCATTCTTTCGCCACAACCACCTCCATGACAATGTTGGATTCTGGCGTGATGGCGGAGGTTCAGCCACACCACTTGCCATCAGGTGATGATCCCTGTGATTCACCGGATTGTGTCATGCACGCAGATTGTCCGACGGGTATGGCACTGTCGGATTGCCACATATCCGGGCTGTCGTGTTCCCTGGCCGGCGCAACTATCCCGATGCACGCCATGGATGAACAATGGCTCGAGCGCGGCGCCGCTACTTTCGCAAACGCTCCGCCCGGCCTGATACTGGATTATCGTCCGGTCAGCATTTTCCACCCTCCCCGAGTTTCCTGATATTGCGGGCAGCGTCCTATTGAGGACCTGACGGCTGGTTGTCACCTCATACCGGCCACCCAGTCTTTTAAAGCAACGACGCTGGTGAAATCGTCGTCGTGCGATGGCTCGAACGTGTGACGCCTACCAGCCCGATTGACGAAGCACTTCGTGTAACAACGCTTCAACGAAATCGAGAGGAATATCAGAAGATATGCCTGAGAACATCTCTGTAAACACATTGGCGCAGCGTGGTCAGTCGCGCCAGATCAGGGCTCTGGTTCCAATTGCGATCGTGACTGTCATCGGCGTTTTTTTTGGTATCGGCCTGACCCTCAATCCGGCTGAATTGCCGTCGCCGCTGATTGGAAGACTAGCCCCTGAGTTCGCGCTACCGCCGGTTCAGGGGAGACTCGAGGGACTGTCCAACGAAGACCTCCAAGGGGCGGTGTCGCTGGTCAACGTATTTGCATCATGGTGCACCGCTTGTCGGGATGAACATCCGCTGTTCATGCAGATTCACCGGCAAAATATCGTTCCCGTTTACGGTCTCAACTACCGGGATCGTCCGGAAGATGCCGCGACCTGGCTGGACACGCTCGGCGATCCCTATGCCCGTACAGGTGCTGACGTTGACGGTCGGGTTGGCATCGACTGGGGCGTCTATGGGGTACCGGAGACGTACGTTGTCGATAGTCGCGGCCGCATCGCCTATAAGCATATCGGCGCGATCGATTCGACCGTGCTGACTGAGACATTGTTGCCACTGGTCCAGAATCTACGGGATCAGCCATGAATATCCGTCGTTCGAGTATGCGATTAGTGGGACCAGCGGCGACACGCAACGCTCGGGGGGACGATTAATGTCAGCAGAATTTTCCCTGCTGGCAATACCTGTGGTCTTCGCGGCCGGAGTCATTTCGTTCCTGTCCCCATGCGTGCTGCCATTGGTGCCCGCATATATATCCTACATTTCCGGTGAGTCGATTTCCGACTTGTCCGAACAGCGCCCAGGACACGGCCGGTTGCCTGCGGTCGCGCGAAGCGCATTCTTCGTGTTGGGCTTCTCGATTGTGTTTATCGTTCTCGGGGCAAGCGCATCGATGCTTGGCCGGGCGCTGCTTCAGTACCGCTATGAAATGAACATTGTCGGCGGCAGCCTCATTGTTGCTTTTGGCCTATTCATGACAGGCCTGATCAGGCTGCCGTCTCTGTATAGCGAAAAGCGTCTTCAGGTGACACTGACTGGCGGCGGGCCGCTATCGGCATTTGCATTAGGACTGGCGTTCGGGTTCGGATGGACGCCCTGCATCGGGCCGATTCTCGGCGCAATACTCTCCGCCAGTGCTGTGGCAGCGACAATGAGCCAGGGCATCGCAATGCTGGGCGTATATGCAATGGGACTTGGTTTGCCGTTCCTGTTGGCTGCACTGTTTGCCGGCAGTTTTCTCGGCCGGCTCAAACATATTCGTCGAATCGGACAACCGCTGCATATCGCAGCAGGCGTGATATTGATCATAACCGGAATCGCGATGATCTCCGGCTATTTGTCCGTGTTTGGTTTCTGGCTGTTGAATACGTTCCCTGTCTTTTCAGCCATCGGTTGAACGTTTGTAGTGGATTAGAAAGTAGAACTTACGTTAGGAGAATTAATCATGAAGAAACTGAAATCTTTATCGATATTGGGGTTGGCACTCTTGATTATCGGCTGCGGTGCCGACGCGAAGCCTAAAGAGCTGGTGACGGTCTATAAATCCGTGACCTGCGGCTGCTGTTCCGGATGGAAAGATCATATGGCAAACAGCGGTTACCGAGTCAAGGAAATCAACCTGGATCAGCGGGAGCTTGCATCGATCAAGGCTCGATACGGGGTCCCTCAATCGCTGATGAGTTGTCACACGGCGGTGATTGGAGACTATTTCGTTGAGGGTCACATACCGTCCAAGGTGATCGACAGGCTGCTTACCGAAAAACCGCCCATCGACGGTATTGCAATGGCCGGTATGCCTTCCGGATCGCCGGGAATGCCGGGGCCGAAGAATGAGGTATGGAAAATTTACTCGCTCAAAGACGGCAAAGTGTCCAAGTATCAGGAACTCTAGCCGACGTCCCCAAGAGTATTGGAGAGAATCAATATGAATAGAGCATCGATATCATTGGCCGGATTCGCCGCGCTCGGGTTAACCGTGCCAACGCCTGCGGTAGCGCATTGCCCGCTCTGTACGGTAGCCGCCGGCGCTGCGGCATTCGGCGCTGCCAAGCTCGGGATGGGGCCGATCTCCATTGGCATTTTCCTTGGTGCGTTCGCTGTGGCGCTTGGGTTGTGGTTTGCACGCTTCCTCAAGAAGCGATACCTGCCCAAGCAGAGAGCGTTGCTGGCGATATTGTCATTCGCCACCACCATATTGCCCTTGCGAGTGGCCCTTGCCGAATACACCTATGTGTACCTGCCGTTTTGGGGAGAGTATGGAAGGACGGTGTTGATCAATCTATTCCTTGTGGGTGCGACAATTGGTGGCGTTCTGATGCTCTTGTCGCCCGAGCTCAGCAGGCGACTATCTCGCGCTCGTGGCGGTAAGATGTATCCGTTTCAGGGAATGGCAATAACACTCTTGTTACTTGCTTCCTCGGCAAGCATTCTCGAGAAGCTGGTATGAACAGTCCGTTTTCGGTATTGCTGTTGATAGCTGGCCTGTTTGTCGGATTGTTGGTCGTAAAGAGCATCACCAGATGGAGATTCTGCGTGATATGTACGAGTATTAGTGTCACGTGGGTCGCGTTACTCGTACTGTACTGGCTCGGGTTGTTCGACCAACCCGTGATCATCGCCGTGTTGATGGGCCAGAGTATCGTCGGATTGTACTATTTTATCGAAAAAGCAACGGACGAAGTTTTTCACATCTTTCGACTGCCACTATTGCTCACGCTGACACTCGGAGCATTAGTGGCGCTTGATGTGACGACGGACCTCACAGTGAGCCTCGGCCTGATAGCTACTGTTTGGTCTGCGATGCTTTTTCTTTACTCGTACCGGCGGAACCCAAGAATGAAGATCGTGGTCGATCGTGTAATTGCATGTTGTAAAGATTGGTAACCGGATAGCATTGATTCAGGCCGGCTTTTGTAGTGGCTAGAACGTAATTCGAAACAGCGTCGCGGGTTGCGTATCGTCTATGGGCAATTCCGTGAGCGAGGTGTCTCGGCGCATGCGCAGCTCTGCCATTGCGTCATACCCCCAGCTAATTCGTGAAGAACTGTCGGCAACCGACACGGATTGCCGCCACTCGTACTCTTCTTCGAGCGCACGGAGCTTTTCGAAATCTTTGAGCAGCCGTGATCGCAATAGCTCCGTATATCTGGCGTCGATGTCGAACCGGTCGCCAGATCTGAACACCGACACTACGACTTCCTCCATAATATGCTCGCCGTCACGAAACGAATCGTTCTTGTCGTCAGGGAATGACGAGGTGTGTACACACAGTAGAATCACACTGACAACCACGACTACGGTGATGCGGCAGCTTTTCAAAGCGGCATTTACTCCTTTGACTCGGAAACCCAGTCAAGCGTCTCGAACCAATGATCACGTGTTGTGGCCAACCACTTGTCGGTTTGTCTTGCCGTTACCCAGGAGTTCAAAAAGTTCAACAAGGCTTGCTCCCCTTTCCGGACGGCAATTGCCTCGCTTTGAGCGAGTATGGGCGTTGCGATTGGTACATCAATTTTCCGACTATGCTGCAATGCCAGATATCTAGCATGGGGCATACCGCCAATGTAGGCGTGTGCCCGCCCCTCGAGGACCTCCAATTGTGCCTGCGCGACCGTCTTGTATGTCTTGACATTCGCTCGGTCGAATAGCATCTCTGCCACGTTGACCGCATGCGTGTCTGCGACGGATGTAATTACGATGTGACTCTCGTCTAGCTCCGCAAACGTTTCGACATTCTTCGTCATGGCAGTATTCGTGGCCAAGCCAATCCCGGATACGGCTGTTGGCCGGCTAAACTCGACTTGAAGAGCACGGGCCGGAGTTATTGCCATGCCGGCCGCGATGATGTCGATTTCTCCTGTTTGAAGCGCCGAAATCAGACGCTCCCAGTCGTAGAGCTTGATGCTGGCCGTGACGTTCATGTCACGAGCAATCCTGTTCGCAAGATCAATCTCGAAACCAATGAGGTCGCCGGATCCCGACTTCATCGTCCATGGGGCAAACTCGGCGACACCAACCCGGATAATGCCTCGTTCAACGATATCATCGAGCACATCGGCGTGGACCGATGTTGTAATGAATGATATGCAAAGCGCTAGAGTGCCAATTTGCTTTATGGATGCTCTCATCATCGAAATCGCGGTCCGCAGCTAGGCTCCGCATCAGGCAATATGCGAGACTGCGGACAAAGCTCATCATCTCCGTACAGCGTAGCACCTGTATGTACGATCCATGTCAAGCTCTCGCGAGCATTTCTCGATCCGATCTTGGGGTATATGCTGGCGCATGGACGGTGCGCTTTGGGTTACCGTAAGAATCTGTGCCACCATTTTGATCGGGTCGAAGTCTTGTCCGCAACGTGCATTTCTTCCTTGTATTGCCAATGTGCGGCGTCTCCCCGCTCCGCTTGCCGGTCCATGGCAACCGATCGAATCTGGATTTCGAATACAGGTCCTCCGTCAGCCGTCACGCAGGTATGCAGACTCCTGTAACCATTTTTCTTCGGCGATGCGATGTAATCCTTAAAACGGGTGATGACCGGTCTGTAACTCTGATGAATAATGCCTAGGGTGGCATAACAATCGGCTTCGGTTGGAACGACTATTCTGAACGCAAACAAGTCTTGTATTTCATTCAGCTTAAGACGCTTGCTCCGCATCTTCGCCCAGACGCCGGCTGTATGCTTCACACGGTGAAGCACGCCGACGCAGGGAATCGCCGCTCCCTCAAGTAGCTGGTACAGTGCATCGATTCGCTGATCCGCCCACTCCTGCCAATGATCCTTGAATTCGGAAAGGCGGTCGTCCAGAGCTTTGTAAGCGCCGGGCTCCATCAACCTAAGCGCCGCATTCTCAAGCCGTGCTTTGATCTGATAGTAGCCGAGTCGACCGGCTTCCACTGCGTCACGACGCCAGGTACTGCGCCCGATCTCTGCGGCCCGCGGATCGTCGGCCGACGTTGTCTCCAGCCTTTCGCAAACTGCACAAAGCCTGCGGTAGGCTTGACTGGCATTGTCATTCGATACGCTTGTGTCCGCGCCTGATCGCCGGTGCCGCTTGATATTCGGAGGATCATCTTCACGCTCCGCGATCAGCATCGCGGCTTTATGCTCGGCTGCGAGAAGCTGGGACATTACGCTGTGTACCTCCTGCACCATATTTCCGAAACGCCAAGCCAACCAGCGTATCTCTCTTGCGCCAGAGGTGAGCACGATTGGCTGCCAATAACCCATCTCCATCTTTGTCACGATATGTATCAATTGATTGACTGGTTTGGTTACCTGAAAGTAGACAGCCGTGGACAGAAATAGGAACAAGACACCAAGAGTAGCCGCGAAGTGGACTGCCCACAGTCGCCAAACACGATCGATCGCACTGTCGTAATCGCTACCGTCAATTGACACAAGTAGACTGCCTTTCCTTTCGTCCAGAAGAGGAGAGTCGATTTGAATTGCCGCCTGCAGATCGTCGGCCTTACTTCTGCCACCATTTGACGCGCTGACAGAAAACACCGGTCTGTTATCTTCATCAAGGAGGACGATTTCCCGAACGGGATAGCCGGATTCTGCGTGCACTTTGTGAAACTCCGCCACCTCTCGCTCCATTGCCCGAAGCTCTGTTGCCGCCTCGAGACGACCAGCTAGCGATGCCAATGACATTGTCAATAGTTTCTCGTGTATTTGTCGATGTTCCTTTACTTCGAAGGCCTGTTGGCCGATGGAAATTCCGCCCATAACAACGCTGATGATGAGTACCGTTGTTATGGCCAAGCGCCAGCGGAGCGCAAGGCCATTGCCGGGCGGCGCAAAAAGAGTTTGTTGACTGGAGGTAACGGATTTGTCCATGATGCATTAATCCTGCTCACGTAAGAATGGGACTGCTCGCCAAGAATGCAATTCGGTCGGCTGGTACCGCGACATAACTTCATGGTGCAACATGTATCGGGCAGCAATGTCCAGCTGCTACTGCTAATCTTTGTATCGTATAGGACAATCCAATTTGATGAGATTGAGAACGAGCAGTCAACGAATGAAAGTTCTGGTCAAAAACATGGTCTGTGATCGCTGCAAGTATGTCATTGAAAACGTTCTGAACGAGGTGAACTTGAAGCCGACATCGGTGACTCTTGGTGAGATTGACTTCGGAGACGCCGAGGTCGATGCTGATCGGTTGGAGGAATTCCGCAGCAAGATTGAGCCGCTGGGCTTTGAACTGATCAATGACAGGAAAGGCCGGCTGATAGAGAACATCAAGAAATGCGTCATCGCCCTGATTCAGCAGCAGGACGCGCTCGAAAAGACCAAGATTTCGGATTTGCTGGGTAGCCACCTGCACCACGACTATACGTATCTGAGCAACCTCTTCTCGGCAGTCGAAGGGGTGACGATCGAGCAATACTTCATAAGCCAGAAGATCGAAAAGACGAAGGAATTGCTTGTTTACGACGAGTTGACACTGACGGAAATCGCCTATCGCCTGGGCTATAGCAGCGTTGCCCACCTGAGCCGACAATTCAAGAAAGTAACCGGTATGACGCCGTCGCAATTCAAGCGGCTGAGGGATGGCAAGCAACGCAAGTCGATCGACAAGGTGTGAATTCTGCAAAAAATTTCCAAAATCATGTAACAGATAATTGCCCTGCTGGCCGCATAGTATGTCTCGTGAATTCCGAAGAATTGGCGAGGTACATGGCCATGAGTTATCAAAATCGTTTGTCAATACCGGGCATGAAGTGCAGCGGATGTGCTGCCGCTGTCCAAGAGGCACTGGACAACAGGGATGACGTCGAAAGGGCGAACGCCGACCTGAAATCGAAAACTGTCCTGGTGGAGTCGGATGCTCCGCTCTCGGCGCTGATCGATACGTTGAAGTCAGCCGGCTTCGATGCGACCGAGGTCGAGGCAAAAGGTGGCGAGGTGCGAGAATGAGCGAGACTGTTCACCTGTCGGTTTCGGGCATGAGTTGTGCTGGGTGTGTGTCTGCCGTCGAATCCGCCCTGGGGAGCGTCTGCGGGGTCTCTGCGGCAAGCGTGAATTTTGCCGAACGCACCGCGACGGTCGAAGGCGACATGATAGCCGAGTCTCTTGTCGAGGCCGTTCGCTCCGCCGGATATGAGGCGGCGGAGCTGGGTAGCGCGGACGACGAAGCAGACAGGCAAGTCGGGGAGACGGCCTATTACCACTCGCTATTGAAAAAGGCCGGATTTGCGGCTGCCGTGGGAATCCCGCAACTCATTCTGGGCATGTCAGGTTTCCTGCCGACGTTCGATTCGGATGGTGGCCGATTGTTCTGGTTGGGTGTCGGCACTCTAACCCTACTTGTGCTGATCTTTTCCGGCGGTCATTTTTTCACGGGAGCCTGGAAGTCAGCCAGAAACCATAACGCCAATATGGATACCCTGATCGCACTGGGCACGGGCACCGCTTGGCTTTACTCGGTGGTCATTATCGCGTTTCCGGACCTGGTGCCACTTATGGCACAGAACGCCTACTTTGAAGCGGCGGCAATTATCATCGCGTTCATCAACCTGGGATCCGCGCTGGAAATGCGGGCACGAGGAAAAACGTCAGAAGCCATCAGGCGTTTGATCGGTTTGCAGCCCAAAACTGCACGTGTTGTTCGTGATGGTGTCGAGCAGGACGTACCAATCGAAGATGTCGGTATGGACCAGATACTGCGGGTGCGTCCTGGTGAACGAATCGCAGTTGATGGAATCGTCATCGAGGGTTCCTCCAGTGTGGATGAGTCCATGTTGACCGGCGAACCCATTCCACTGCCGAAGACCGTCGGGGACGAGGTAGTCGCCGGCACGATCAACAAGGCCGGCAGCTTTCTTTTCCGGGCAAATCGCGTCGGTAAGGACACGGCACTCTCGAGAATTATCGAGATGGTGCGTGTTGCTCAGGCGTCCAAACCGGCAATAGGGCGCATGGTGGACAAGGTCGCCGCGGTATTTGTTCCGAGTGTACTGATCATCGCGATCGTGACTTATCTGGCTTGGACAAATTTCGGAACCGGCGATCAAACGACTGCTTTTGCCATCGTGACGGCGATGACCGTGCTGATCATCGCGTGTCCTTGCGCTTTGGGTTTGGCGACACCGATTTCCATCATGGCCGGAGTTGGAAAAGCCGCAGAACTCGGCGCACTGATTCGGAATGGTGATGCCCTTCAACAAGCAGGTAAGTTGGATGTCATCATTCTGGACAAGACCGGCACAGTGACGGAAGGGCAGCCCAGCGTAACGTCGATCCTGGCGTTCGATGATTGGACCGAAGAAGACATCTTACGATGGGGGGGCAGCATAGAGAGAGGGTCTGAGCACCCACTCGCAGAAGCAATCGTAGCGGCTGCGGCAAAGAGACAGATTGGCTTCTTGCCGGTGAGTGGCTTCTCGGCAATCGCAGGGCACGGTGTTGAAGGAATCATAGATGGCAAGTCCGTACTACTGGGCAGTCGCAAGTTGTTAAGCGATCGCGATATCGACACGGCCGCGGCCGAAGATTCGGTGCTCGAACTGAGGCGCAGGGCCGAAACGCCGATGTTTCTCGCAATCGACAACCAACTGGCGGGTGCCATTAGCGTCGCGGATGCGATCAAACCCGATTCGTTTGAAGCAATTCAACGAATGCAAGCGATTGGACTAAAGGTAGTGCTGCTGACGGGCGACAACCGCATTACGGCAGAGGCGGTCGGCGAACAGATTGGTGTTGACGAAGTCATTGCGGAAGTGCTGCCGCAGGAGAAGGCAGCCAAGGTTGCATCCATGCAATCTCGGGGTTTACGCGTCGCAATGGTTGGTGACGGCATAAATGATGCACCGGCATTGGCCAGGGCCAATGTCGGCTTTGCGATAGGGACAGGTACGGATGTGGCGATCGAAAGTGCGGATATAACCTTGATGCGCGGATCGTTGATCGGTGTCGTGAATGCGATTGCTGTGTCAAAGGCCACCGTCCGAAACATCAAACAGAACCTGTTTGGCGCGTTTATATACAACGCTCTAGGTATTCCTGTGGCCGCTGGTGTGCTGTATCCGTTCCTCGGTATGTTGCTCAATCCGATGATTGCCGGAGGCGCCATGGCGATGTCGTCGGTAACGGTCGTGACCAACGCAAATCGCCTGCGGCTATTCAAGCCGGGGGAGGCAAGGTGATGGAATTGTGGATCGTAAATGTCGTGGGGTTGATTCTCGTAGGCCTGATCGTCTGGTGGTTCTGGTTGTCTGACACGAGGTAGGTCTCGATCGACTGGTCGGGTTGCTCCGATTGACTCAGAACATCTCCGACCCGGCGCTCCTGGATCGGAAATTTCTGATGCAAGAAATCATCGAAAACCTCGCCTCCCTCTACGCACGCTGGGTTATGCGGCAGCGCTGGGCAGCATTGGCAGTGTGCCTGCTTGTGACATTCGTAGCCGGATTGGGATTGCGCAATTTTGCCTTCACCGCTGACTACAAGGTCTATTTCGGCAAGGACAATGCCGAACTTATCGCCTTCAACGAACTGGAGAACACCTACACCAGTTCCGAAAACATTCTGTTCGTGCTTCACCCGGACGACAAGAATGTCTTCACAAGACAGACATTGGAGATTGTCAGTCAACTGAGTGAGAAGGCCTGGCAAATTCCCCACGCTATTCGCGTGGACTCGATTACCAACTACCAGCACAGTACTGCTGACGGAGATGAGCTGACCGTGGGCAAACTCGTGCCCGCGACAGTGAGTCTGAATGATGCCGATCTGGCCGGTATTCGGAATGTGGCGCTGCAGGAACCGGCACTAGCCGGGCGCCTAATTTCATATGACGCCGGAACCACGGGAGTTGCGGTTACTTTGCAGTTCCCCGGCACAGACCACACAGATCATTTGCCGGAATCAGTAGATTACGCCAACAGATTGGCCGCAGAGCTGCAGTCCGCGCATCCTGAGATGACGGTCGTGGTGAGTGGTCTGGCCCTTCTCAGCATGGCTGAGGTCAACGTTAGCGAAAGGGACTTGTACACGCTGGTGCCAATGATGTTAGGTCTGATGATCGTATTGCTGGTCGTGCTTCTGCGTACATTTACCGGGACATTGGCAACGCTGGCAGTGGTCGGTCTGTCAGTTATCACGGCAATGGGGCTCATGGCGTGGCTAGGCATAAAGTTGAACGCGTCGACCGCTCTGACGCCGGTGATCATACTCACACTCGCCGTCGCGGACAGTGTGCATATCCTGCTAACGGCATTACATGAGATGCGTGCCGGTAACTCGAAAGAGGATGCAATCGTAGAAAGTTTGCGGGTTAACGCGGAGCCTGTATTCCTGACCACTCTGACGACGAGCATCGGTTTTCTGAGCCTCAATTTTTCCGATGCGCCACCGTTCAATGATCTGGGCAATTTCACGGCTGTTGGGGTTGTCGCCGCGTGGTTCTTCTCGATGACCATCTTGCCGGTGGTGGTGTCGATTCTCCCGCTGCGAGCGCGAGTAACGGGTAACCAACACCCGTTACCCATGGAGCGATTCGGAAATTTTGTGGTGTCCCGCCGCGTGCCATTGTTCTGGGTCATGATGATCGTCAGTTTGTCTACACTGTCGTTTATTCCGCGACTGGAGCTGGATGATCGGTTCGTGCAATGGTTTGATGAGAGTCTTCCATTTCGCGTCGCCACAGACTTCGCTACCGCCAATCTCACAGGCCCATATACGCTGGAGTTCTCGATCGGGTCCGACGAGTCGGGCGGCATTTCTGAGCCCGCATATCTTGAGCGACTGGATGCGTTCACGGACTGGCTTCGAGGTCAGCCCGAAGTTACCCACGTCAACAGTTTTGCCGAAGTCATGAAGCGTTTGAACAGGTCCATGCATGGCGATGATCCGGAACAATACCGGCTGCCCGTCAGCCGCGAAATGGCGGCGCAGTACCTCTTGTTGTACGAAATGTCCCTTCCCTACGGACTCGACCTTAACAGCCAGATCGACCTGGATAAGGCTGCGACACGGCTTACAGTGACTCTGGACACGGTATCGCAGCAGCAGATAATCGATGTTATCGAACGCAGCGAGGCGTGGCTTGTGGCTAATGCTCCGCCCGCTATGCAGGCCAGGGCGACTGGAACGACTGTCATGTTTGTCTATATCGCGATTCGAAATATTGTCGGCATGTTGCAAGGTACGGCAATAGCCTTCGTGTTGATCTCTCTGGTGCTCATCGTCTCGCTACGCAGCATTCGATTGGGATTAGTCAGCTTGATACCGAATTTCATCCCGATACTGATCACTTTTGGATTGTGGGCAATTGTTGTGGGTGAGATCGGGATCATTGCCTCCGTCATCACGGCGACGAGCATGGGGCTCATTGTCGACGACACGGTCCACATTCTCAGCAAATATCGACGTGCAAAAAGGGAACGCGCTCGCAGTACCCACGATGCCATCCGCTACGGTTTTTCACATGTCGGCAAGGCCTTGCTGGTGACCACCCTGATCCTGGTGGCGGGTTTCACCGTATTGGCTTTTTCTGACTTCAAGCTAAATGTCGACTTGGGTGTTCTCACAGCAACAGCCGTTAGCATGGCATTGGCGACGGATTTTTTGCTATTGCCGTCGATATTGATGTTCATAGACAAAGACAAACGATGCGACTGCGTAAGCTGTCGCGCCTCGATCCTTTCCACAGCGTGATCGCGTCAAGAGGAGGAAACGTTTTATGAAGACCGTTATTTTTCTTGTTGCCGCGGTGACGACGCTTGGCATATCGTCGCCGATTGACGCCGATAATGACGCAATTGCCAAGGGCGAGGCCATCGCCCGGGAGTGGGACAGCCGCGATCGCGGGTTCGGCGATACCATGACGACCTTGAACATGATCCTGGAGAATCGTCAGGGCAGGATAAGCAAGCGCCGGCTGCGCATCAATGTGCTCGAAGTGGCGGATGAGAAAGATGGTGACAAATCACTGGTGGTCTTCGAGGAACCGCGCGACATCAAGGGTACAGCGCTGCTGAGTTTCTCGCACGTTCACGGCCCTGATGATCAGTGGTTGTATCTGCCGGCCCTTAAACGCGTAAAGCGCATTTCATCGAGCAACAAGTCTGGCCCTTTCCTTGGCAGTGAGTTTGCTTATGAGGACATCAGTTCCCAGGAGCTGATGAAATTCGACTATATATGGTTGCGCGATGAGGCGTGTGGCGATTTCGAGTGCTTTGTCCTGGAGCAACGGCCGCGCTATGAAAACTCCGGCTACACACGTCAGATTGCCTGGTACGAAATGGACGAGTATCGCCTGCATCGCATCGACTACTACGACCGCAAAAACGTTCTTCTGAAAACACTTACTTTCAGTGACTACAGACAATATCTTGACCAATACTGGCGGGCCCATGACATGCATATGGCCAATCATCAAACGGGCAAGACAACCAGACTAATGTACGATCAATTCCAATTCAGGAGTGGGCTGACCGACAAGGACTTCACACAAAACCGCCTGAAACGCACGCGCTGACTCTTCGCCGTCGACCCCGAACATGAGGATTACGAGATATCTGGTATGTGTTCTGGCCGCGCTTTCCCACACAGCGATGGGCCAGGAATTGGGGGGCTGGGCCGAAGTGGAGGGACGATATTTTCCCAACGACCCACTCTACATTGGGCAACAACAGAATAGTGCGTCAGCTGCGATTCAACCGGAGATATATCAGGAGTGGGCAGACGAACGCTCGTTCACCCTGTCAGCTTTTTACCGGCAGGACAGCGCGGACAGCCAGCGAACACATTTTGACATCAGGGAGGCCATGTTCCTTTGGCCCAGGGAAAAATTTGAGCTGCGGGCCGGAATTGGCAAGGTCTTTTGGGGCGTAACCGAAGCGAATCACCTCGTCGATGTTATCAATCAAACCGACCTCGTCGAGTCGGCTGACGGGGAGGAAAAACTCGGCCAGCCAATGGTTGACCTCACGCTGCTGACCGACAAAGGGAGTTTTGACTTCTTTATCCTTCCCTATTTTCGTGAGCGGACGTTTCCGGGGCGTAAAGGGCGCCTGCGTTTCGAGCCGTCTATCGACACCGGGCGTGGTGCGATTTACGAAAGCAAAGATGAGGAGCGACACATCGATTATGCTCTGCGTTATAGCAATACCATAGGGAACCTCGATATTGGCGTGTCCCATTTTTACGGGACAACCCGGGAACCCGCATTTCTCGCCGAATTTGCCAGCAACGGAGACGTCAGCTTTGCCCCTTATTACGAAATCATCAAACAGGCTGGTCTTGATCTCCAGTACGTCAACGACGCCTGGTTGTGGAAGCTGGAGGCCATCTACCGTCGTGGGCAGGCAGACGGTAATTTCTATGCACTGGATGCGGGCGCGGAATACACATTTTCAGGACACGGCCTGCGTGGTATGGAACTTGGCCTGATTGTTGAGTACCTGTATGACAGTCGCGAATTTGAAGTCGATGCAACTGCGTTGCTGGCAGAAGGTTATATCAGCAGCCGATTCAACACTTTTCTGGATAATGACTATATGATTGGATTTCGCCTCGCGCTCAACGACGCGGCTTCATCAGAGATATTGGCAGCGGTTATTCGGGACATCGACAGTCATTCCTCTGTATTTCAGTTGGAAGCAAGCCGCAGAATCGGTGACGGGTGGACAGTGGAACTCGACGTTTACGCATTCGTGGATGTGAGAAAAGATCCGCTGCTGGATTTTGTCCGCAGAGATAGCTTTGCCCAGCTTGCACTGAGGTATTATTTCTGACGGGAAGCTCGTGAATCGTGAATGATTGGTTAGAAAGTTCGCCGGTTAGCTCCGGTCGCCATACGGCGATCTGGCTTGCTGCCATTGTGGGCATTGCAATGGCGCTCAGTGTCGTCGCTGTCTGGTTTGTGATCAGTCAACGCGCACACGAGCACGTCGACGCGGCAGCAGACTTTACGGCCCAAATCAATCAATCGCTGATTGTTCACGATATAGACCACAGACTCGCGGCCCTTGATCGGCTCGCACGACGCACAACGAAAACCGGGCCAGAACAGCGGCAGGACTGGGAGGCGGATGCGACACGATATTTGAGGGACATGCCCGGATTCGAGGCTATCGTCTGGGCGGAATCGTCCCTGCAGCCGTTGTGGTTTGTGCCGCAGGCCGGGGGCGAGCCTCCGTATTTCCCGGAATATCTGAATTGGGAGGCTGCTGCCGGCGCTATTTCAACCGCGCAAGAAATTGGTGATGCAACTCTGAGTCGACCATTCGAGTTGGCAAACGGCGAATTGTGCATAGCTTTAGTTCTGCCGATCCTGGACGGTGAACGGTTTATTGGCGCCGTGGCGGCCATTCTGAGTCTGGAGTCCTGGTTGCCCACCATTGTTGCAGAGTCGCGGGATGCTGGCCATCACGCACGCATCCTCCTCGAGGGTCGAGAGGTCCATCGTCCTGTTGGGGACGACGTTTCTATCAGCGAGTCAGAATCGCACAGTAGCGAATTCAGTACACATGGCCTGACCTGGACGATGCTGGTTACTCCGACAAGCAGTTTTTTGTCGGCGGGACATGGAGATTCGTCTGCGCTCGTTCTTATCGTTGGTCTTCTATTTAGCGTACTGGCGGCGTTCGTAGTCTACCTGGCACTTATTGCCCGGGCGCAATCACGCCAATTTAGAGACATCGCAACACGTCTTGCGACGCTGTTTCGCAACTTACCGGGAATGGCTTACAGGGGGGGAGGCTCTGCCGGCAGACCAATGGAAGTCGTAAGCGCCGGTTGCCGTGCGCTGTCCGGGTACTCGCGTCAGGAGCTTGCCGAAAGACCCACAGCATGGGATGACCTGATCTGTCCTGAAGACAGAGATAGAACAGAGTCGGAGGTAAGTCGGGCGATCGGATCGAATCAGGCCTACGAACTTGAATACCGTATCACGACGAAAGAGGGCGAAGTCCGATGGATGTGGGATCGTGGCAGAGCTGTAGACTCCGGGCCGGACGGCGACACGTACATCGAGGGTTTCATAAGCGACATCACAGATCGCAAGCGAGCTGAGCAGGCCGTGCTCGAGGCACGCGCATTTTCGGAAGCGGTTCTTGACGCTGCGGCGGATGCCGTGATTATCGTGAACTCATTGGGCAAGATCGAAAAACTCAACCGTGCGGCACAGGAACTGTTCGGCTACTCTTATGAAGAGTTGAGGGGAATGGATGTCGGCGTCCTGATGCCTGGTGAGATGCGCAGTAAGCACAATCGGGCCTTTGCTCGCCACCGCGGTGATGATGAATCGCGAGTACCTGACGGCGGACGCGAGCTGATAGCGAAACGCAAGGATGGTTCGGTATTCCCGATATATCTGTCTATAAGCGAGGTTCTCGACCGATCCGAGCGAAAATTCGTCGGGCTGGTCAGGGATATCTCGGAACAACGTGCGGCGGAAATTGAGGCGCGACAGCATCGTGAGAATCTGGCACATGTGGATCGTCTGAACATGCTTGGTGAGATGGCGACCGGCATTGCGCATGAAATCAATCAGCCGCTGACAGCAATTTCGCTTTTCGTACAGGCGGGCGGCCGGCTTCTGGATTCAAACAACTTCAATAGAATGCCGGAGATTTTCGACAAACTCGATCGGCACGCACACCGAGCCAGCGCAGTCATCGAACGCATGCAGTCCATGGCTCGCCGGAGGGAGACTGCAAAGGAAGTTCTGGACTGCGACGAGCTGGTGAGAGACGTGGCCAAGCTTGCCGAGGCGGAGGCTCGATTCCGGGACATGACTATAGATGTGAATTTGGAAAGCGGGCTGCCGCCGGTATCCGTTGATTCAGTACAGATCCAGCAGGTCATTCTAAACCTGTTGCGAAATGCGATGGAGGCCACCAGAGAGGTCGATAGCCCGGACGGCAATTGCGTCAGCCTGCAGACCAGGCTGAATGAGAACAACAACATCGAGGTATCTGTTGTGGATCAGGGTAATGGCGTCGCTGACGAGATCGAAGAGTCGATTTTCGCGCCCTTCTCGACAACGAAAAAGTCCGGTATGGGTATGGGTTTGTCAATCAGTCGCGCGATCATTATCGCTCATGGTGGGCGGCTGGATTTTCGAAATAACGATACCCGTGGGGCAACGTTCTTCTTCACATTGCCGCCTGTCGATCAGGAGGACCGCAATGTCTAACCAACAGATTGTGTACATTGTTGACGACGACGAAGGCGTCCGCGACGGTTTCGGCCTGCTCATGGACACGGTGAATCAACCGTATGAGGTGTTCGAATCCGGAGTTGAGTTTCTGGAAGCGTATCATCCGGACATGAGAGGTTGTCTTGTGCTGGATATCCGAATGCCGCGGATGAGTGGACTCGAGTTGCAAGAGAAACTCAAGGAGCGGGAATCGCTTCTACCAGTCATCTTCATTACCGGACACGGTGACATTCCAATGGCCGTCGACGCCATGCGGCGCGGAGCGCTTGACTTTATTCGCAAGCCTTTTCGCGAGCAGAGCCTTCTGGACAGAATCAACGAGGCGCTCGATATTGAGGCTGGCAAACGCAAGTTCCTGGATGATCGCCAGCAAGCACTCGTCAAATTGAAAAGCCTGTCGGAGCGTGAGCGCCAGGTATTCGAACTCGTCGCATCAGGACAAATGAATAAGGCCATCGCGATGGATCTGAACATCAGTGAAAGAACGGTCGAAGCGCATCGTGCGCAGATCATGAAGAAATTGAACATTCGTACCCTCGCACAACTGGTACGAATCAAGATCGACGCAGAACTTATCGAGGCATCCGAATAACGCGGGCTATTCGTGGCCAAACACATGAATCACTCTCCGCATTGCGGTTCCAGGTCAATTAACTGGTGCTGCCCACATCTCGTTCCGGGGAATCCCGAATAGGCCCGACTCCTTGCTCTGGCCATACTGGTAGCCACTCAGGAGCTCTTGATTGGCTGGCCAGGAATGCACTCGGACAAATACACCATCTATGTAATCGACCCGGATGAGGCCGTTCACGACGCGCTGAAGACGCTCCTGTTTGCGTCAGGAATGCGAGTAGAGAGCTTTCTGACCGCGGAGGCCTTCCTCGATGTGACCCGGCGTAACGAGTTGGCGCGTGGTTGTCTGCTCGTAGAGGCTGAGTTGCCTGGTATCGGCAGCCTTGCCCTGGTCAGGGAGCTACACGATCGGGGGATCGACCTGCAGGTGATTGTGCTTGCGAGCACCTCGGACCGGGGAATCATTGCCCAGGCTCTGAAGGCGGGCGCCGCGGACGTGCTCACCAAGCCCTTGGTTCAAGGTCGTCTGCTCGACAGGCTGAAGGAGCTGACAGGCAACGCCGCCGAAATAGAACGAGATACGACACAGAATCTGCAGAGAATGCAATCAATTGGAGACGACAATGAGTACCACCAATAGGTTTGGAATAGTCGCGATACCGGTTATCGCGTTGTTGCTGTTCGCAACAACAGCATTAGCGCAGACAGATGCTTCCCGCGTCGATGAGTTGGAGGCGAAAATGATCGCCCTGGCCGCGGAGCTCGCGTCATTGAGAGATGAGCTTGAGAAACAAGCAGGGTCAACAGCGGATCTGGATGCGATCCGGTCTGACATTGATGCAGCACAGCAGGCAGCTGCAAAGGCGACACAGTCAGCAGCAGAGTGGAACGACGTAACCTCGGTCACTCACCTCTCCGGTTATGCGTCAGCGGATTATTTCAGCGTCGATAACGGTCCTTCCGCTTTTGTGGCGAACTTCAATCCAATGTTCCATTTTCTTTACGACGACAAGGTCTTGTGGGAGGCCGAACTCGAAGTCCAGGTCTCTGAAAACGGCGACACCGAAATCGGGCTCGAATACACGACGGTTGACATTTTCCTGACCGATAATCTGACCCTGCTCGCTGGCAAATTCCTCAGCCCGATCGGAAATTTCAGGCAGAATCTGCATCCGTCGTGGATCAACAAGTTACCGACGGCACCGCCAGGGTTTGGGCACGATGGTGCTGCGCCAATTTCCGAGATCGGCATGCAGTTGCGTGGCGTGGCACCGGTGGGTGACAACAGCAGAATCACCTATTCAGCATACGTTGGTAATGGGCCAAAGCTCGAAGGTGAGGATGGCGAGATTCACGCGATAGAAGCTGAAGGCTTCGCCAGCGATCCGGATGACGAATTCGTGTTCGGCGGCCGTGTCGCGTTTCTGCCGACACCGCAACTCGAACTTGCAGTATCGGGCGCATTCGGTGATGTGGCGGTAGTCGAGAATGATGGCGTGGATGTTGACGATGATCCTACACGCGATTACACGGTATTCGGTTTTGACGTCACCTACAGATGGGACAATTTTGACTTTCGCGGCGAGTACGTAAGCCAGGAAGTTGACGAACAGGAACTGAGCGTTGCCGCCGAAGGTGGAAAGTGGGAAACCTGGTACGCGCAAGGCGCTTATAAGTTTGGGCAAGGCAAATGGGAGGGTGTAGTCAGATACACGGACTTCACATCACCCCATGCTGATGACTCACAAGAACAGTGGGCGTTCGGCGTCAATTATCTAATCGCCCCGAGCGCGATGGTCAAGTTTGGCTACGAATCAAACAAGGGCGAGCCGGGCGAAATTACCGACGACGACCGGTGGGTTGCTCAGATCGCTTACGGTTACTAAGTTAAGGAGTCGAGACATGAGAAGCAAATCACTAGAACTGATGTCAGCAGCGGTAGTAGTCACGCTGTTGGGCCTCAGTCCGATAGCATTGCAGGATCTCGCCGCCGCTGAAAACGATCCTGCGGTTCAGCAGGCGGACCCGATGCAATTTGCCAAAGGTGCAAAGACATGGGCCGATGTCTGCGCCCGGTGCCACAACATGCGCGACGCACGATCATTGCGAGACGATCAATGGCGAGCTGCGGTTGCTCACATGCGTGTTCGCGCACATTTAACAAAGACGGAGGCGGACAATGTACTCGCGTTTCTTCAACAAAGTAACTAACTGCGTGTACATCGTATTGCTCGCGCCGGTGGTGGCGCCAGTGACCGTCTTGGCAAGTGATGCTGCAACGGCTGTTGACGTGGCCAAGGGTAAGAGCCTATATAGCACGACCTGTGTCGCCTGCCACGGAAACGACGGCAAAGGCACGATCCCGGGTGTCAGCGACTTTACGAAGCTCGATGGCCCACTGACCAAAACAGATGACGAGCTTGCCGAAAGCATTATCAAAGGATTGGCCACGCCAGGTGCAGCCCTGACGATGCCTGCCAAAGGTGGGAATCCGTCGCTTACCGACGCAGAGGTATTATCATTGGTTGCCTACATACGATCAGAATTCGGAAGCTAGCGGCATTTCCGCGCGACTTAAGAATGCCGAGCTAAGGGCTTCGTATCCACGCTGGTCTATAATTTCCGTGTGAGGCGATGGCGACATGCTCTGAAATGGGGCTGGGCCATATTTTGGGGGTAATTCCATGCGGTTCATGACACGAACATTGCGTATCTTAATCTGTGGTTCGATTTCGATAGCGGTACTTTCGAGCACGGGATTTGCGCAAATGAACGAAGGTGACGACCAACAAGCCCTGATCGAAATAGTAGAGGCAGTCGAGCGGGGCTGGGAGACTGGTGATGGCTCGCCGTTCCGGGAGCACTTTCTCGACTTCGACGGGGCGCGATATATTGAGACAGGTGGACAGAACGTGGGTCTCACCGACCTCATCGAACACCATGTCGAGCCGGAAGGAGATGTACTGGCCGAGTTCGATCTGATCTTTTCGAACATCGAAACCCATATCGAGGGTGACTTCGCCTGGGCGATTGCCGATGTGGAATTAACGGCAACAGTTACGCGTACGGGTCAGTACATTCACCGTCGCGGCCATGAGACATTTCTGTTTCGCCGTATCGGCGGCGACTGGAAGGTGGTGCATACGCATAGTTCGACGCGCGCGGTAGCTGGAACATGAGCAGCGATCGTCAGGGTCGCAAGGGACCCGTTATTCGCGCGAGCAGAAATGCCAGCTGAGGATGACTATACACCGGCGTTGGGGTATCAGTGGCTGACACCCATGTACGATTTTGCTATCGCAACGCTCACAAGAGAAAAGCGATGGCGGGAATTCTTGTTACGACAAATCGCACCGGCAGCCGGCGACCGCATACTCGATGTGGGTTGCGGAACAGGATCGCTGGCATTAATGCTGAAAGACACCGCACCGGGTGCCGACGTCTTGGGCCTCGATCCGGATCCGGCCGTACTGGCGCGGGCTAAGGCGAAATCGGAACGGAAAAAGCTTGCCATTCAATGGCACAACACGTTTCTGACCAGCGAGATAGTTCGGAAATTGCGGCCCGTTTCTAAGGTTGTCTCAAGCCTTGTGTTGCATCAGACGCCGCTCGTGCAAAAACAAGAGATTCTGGATAGAGCGCATCAAGTACTGGCACCGGGAGGCGAATTACATATCGCCGACTACGGTCTGCAGGCGTCGAAGATCATGCGCTGTTTGTTCCGGCTGACTGTCCAGGCGGTGGACGGCATCGAAGACACTCAACCGAATGCCGACGGAGTACTTACAGCGCTGATAGAAAATGCTGGTTTTACCGATGTGTCGGTCGAGAGCGTCGTACCGACGCTGACAGGATCGATATCTTTATATCGCGCGACGAGGGAAAGGCTATGAATGTTCTTGTCACAATTGCAACGGCAATGCTGCTTATTGTGTTGTGCACCGTCGGATTCGCCTACTCCGGGCTCTACGACGTCAGCGCAAGAGGACCCCATAGTGGGCCGGTGACCTGGATTTTGTCGACAACCTCTCACGCCTCGGTCGAGCGCAGGGCTGCGGATATCGATGTGCCGGACCTGGCTGACGATGCGCTAATGCGCGCGGGCGCTAACGATTTCGAGGCTATGTGCATCGGCTGTCACGGCGGGCCGGGCCGGGAGCCAGCCGCAGTCGGCCAGGGGCTGAATCCGGCTGCGCCCAATCTGAGCGAATCGGCCTCACACATGAGCCCCGCAGAACTATTCTGGGTGGCCAAAAATGGCATCAAAATGACGGGCATGCCAGCCTGGGGCGTGACGCACGAGGACGACGCGTTGTGGCCTGTCGTGGCGTTCATGACCAGGCTGCCAGAGCTGGATGCTGACGGCTATCGTGCCCTATTAGCTAGTGCCGAAGGAATGGGGCATCACGGATCGGACAAGCCAGCCAAATCGGCCGAAGGCGATTTGGATGGCCATGACGACCATGATCACTCTCACTAGCCAGCGGGTTCGCCAGGCGCACCAATAGGGGAGATTCGTCTTGTCAGAAAATAGCAAGCACGAACATCCACACGATCACCACGACCACGACTCGTTAGAGGCCGAGCCGGGCCGTGACTATGATCTTGTCCCGCCAGGTTTTGACGGCATGGTCTACACTTGCCCGATGCATCCGGAGGTTCGCGACGTGCGCAATTCGGGTTGCCCGATCTGCGGGATGGCGCTGGAACCGGAAGGGGTAGTCGTCGGCGAGGAAGACACCAGCGAACTCGACGACATGCGGCGTCGGTTCTGGATCAGTGCGCTATTCACGTTGCCCCTGTTCGTCTACGCGATGGGCGACGTGGTCCCGGGCCGCCCGTTCGAGCACCTCGTTCCAGCCGGTTGGTCGCAATGGCTGCAATTACTGCTGGCTGCACCGGTCGTCATATGGGGAGGCTGGCCATTCTTTGTCCGCGCCGCACAATCGCTGCGCACGATGAACCTGAATATGTTCACCCTCATTGGTCTGGGGGTCGCCGTCGCGTTCGTATATTCGCTGGTGGCGACGATTGCCCCGGGTATCTTCCCTGCAGCGTTTCGTGGCGATGCGGGTGACGTGGCTGTCTACTTTGAGGCGGCAGCTGTCATCACGACGCTCGTGCTGCTCGGGCAGGTGCTCGAGCTCAAGGCCCGCAGCCAGACATCCGGCGCCATTCGCGTTCTGCTCGAACTGGCGCCCCCGACCGCGATTCGCATCGGTAAGGACGGCAGCGAAACCGAGGTCTCGATCGACGAATTGAGCGTCGGGGACAAGCTTCGTGTTCGCCCCGGGGACAAGGTGCCGGTCGACGGCACCGTCGTGGAGGGACGCAGTGCCGTTGACGAATCGATGATCAGCGGCGAGCCGATCCCTGTCGAGAAGACGGATGGTGACAACGTGATCGGCGGCACGGTCAATGGGACAGGCGGATTCCTGATGACCGTCACACAGGTGGGTGAAGACACGCTGCTGTCGCAGATTGTTCACATGGTGGCCGAGGCACAGCGAAGCCGGGCACCGATACAGCGGCTCGCCGACCGCGTTGCGTCCTGGTTCGTGCCCGCGGTTGTCGCAATTGCGGTAGTGACGTTCATCATCTGGGCATGGGTCGGGCCGCAACCGGCACTGGCGTATGCGCTGGTCAATGCGGTCGCTGTGTTGATCATTGCCTGCCCGTGCGCACTCGGCCTCGCAACGCCGATGTCAATTATGGTTGGAACCGGTAAAGGCGCACAGCACGGCATACTCATAAAGAACGCCGAGGCGCTCGAGACATTCGAGAAAGTCGACACGGTTGTGGTCGACAAGACCGGCACGCTGACGGAGGGTAAACCGGAGCTGGTGCTGGTCGAGCCTGTCGAGGGGCTGGCAGAGGACAAACTGCTCGGGCTTGCCGCATCCGTCGAAGTCGGCAGCGAGCACCCGGTGCTCGCGTTTGCTCTTCATGCGCTCGGCAGGGACAAACCAGGTTTTGAGGTCCAGATCGAACTCCGACCATTCAGCCTGGAGCACTTCGTTGGTCCGTGCAGCCGTCAGGATCGTAAACTCGAGCGCCCGCGAGGCAACGCCGGAGTCGGCTCGCAACTGCTGCATGAACTTGCCCGCCTCCGTGTACGGCAGTGCCGCGTGATGCTTCACCCGGGCTACCAGGCTCGGTCGTGGCAGGAGCTTGTCCAGGTGCCCACGCCAGCGGGCCGGGTTGTCACCGCCGCGATAGCCTCTAACGGTGGCCCAGTCGAGCACCGACTCGATACGGCCCCGAAGGCGGCTTGCCGTCTCGGTCTTGGTGGTCCAGAGGGGTTCGAGGCAGCGCATGACGAGGGCCGTGTCGACCTGGTCGACGGGCAGGTGGCCAAACACCGGCCCCGCCATGTTCTTCAGGGTGTTTCGCCATTGATCGATGTGCTTTGGATTACTCCAGCCCGGCGCCTGTGCATCGATGTACTTCTCGGCGCACTCGGCAAAGCTCAGCATGTCGCTCCGAGCGGCCCTTGCTTCTCGCTGCCTGACCCGTTTGTCGGTCAGCGGATCGACGCCCTTGAGGAGCTGCTTGCGCGCTGCTGTCGCCAGCTCGCGAGCTTCAGCCAGGCTCACATCCGGATAAGGACCAAGTCCCATCCATGTTTGCTTGTCGTCTCGCACATAGCGAAACGCCCACGACTTGTTCACCGAGTCCGGTGACTTCTTGCTGGTCGACCTGCGAACCTGGAGATACAAATTGCCGCCATCGCAATACCGGCCCGGCCGTTTGATTTGCCGAACAAAAAGGGCAGTGATGGTCTCCGACAAACTCAGCGCCTCGAAAGTGAAGTGGTCAACGACCTGGTCTACCTGCGAGTAGCCTACGACCTGGTCTACGTCCGCGATCCGGCTTTGGCCGGATATCCTCGTTCGACCCTAGTCGTCAATTTTGCTAAGTTCAAGATGCAAAACGAATTCCGGAAACCCTCGGATTTCCTTGGAAATCAAAAACTTGCCACCCTCTCCGCCAGTAAAATAAGCGGTCAGAGCCTGAGGCTCTGGTCCCCTCTCTCAAGGACGTTCCAATGCCCACCACT
>JABAOH010167774.1_pt1 | contig 31229 bp, 42 predicted proteins | sample 7062181 | NCBI WGS metagenome assembly JABAOH01 (sample SAMN14538630, study PRJNA623070) | marine sediment metagenome | biome: marine biome [ENVO:00000428]; feature: marine pelagic biome [ENVO:01000023]; material: deep marine sediment [ENVO:00002113]; isolation source: pool of 5 deep marine...
ACAGTCACGCCATCCACTACCGGAGGTCGTCCGATCCAGAGGCGACGAGGCTCTGCCTCCAGGAGGAGTTTGGTAGGATGGACTTGGAGGGAGTCAGGATAACGGAGGGGAAGATGCTGGTTCAGGTTCGCCCTGACTATCCTTTAGACAAGGGGAAGACACTGGAACTCCTCGTGAAGGAGAGAGGGATCGGGTGGATACTGTACGCGGGGGATGATACCACGGACATGGACGCCTTCCGGAGCATCGAAGATCTGGTCAGGGACGGGGGAAGGCGAGGATATAGTATAGCGGTCCGCTATGCCGATTCTCCCCCTAGCTTGCTAGAAATGAGTGACTTCTCGGTCGATGGCGTGACAGGAATGCAGCAGCTTCTAGGGTGGCTCTGTGACTAGTTTTAGGGTCTGTTTTGGCCCTTCCTATACAGATCATACAAGATACGATACTCCAATTACTCTTATAGCACATCTCTAGAACAGCACCCCGGAGTGTGCCGGCACCATCGACCGAGCGAAGACTTATGTAAGTGAGTCCAACATACTCGCCCGGGATGGGATGTCTACAAGGGCAGCTATCTACGCTCGAGTATCTACCGACGACCAAGCGAAGGAGGGCTTCTCCCTCGACGCACAGCTAGAGAAACTTAAGTCCTACTGTGAAGCGCGCGAATGGGAGGTAGCGGGCGAATACGTGGACGACGGCTATTCGGGTAGGGATGAGGCTAGACCCGCCTACTCGAAGATGCTGGCGGATAGGGTGCAATGGGATACTATCCTGGTCCTCAAGATGGACAGAATTCACCGGAACAGCAGGAACTTCATGGGGATGATGGACAGGCTGCGCTCCTGGGGGAAGGAGTTCACCAGCATGCAGGAGTCGCTGGACACTGGCACCGCCATGGGCAGGTTCGTCATGGACATCATCCAGAGGATAGCACAGCTGGAGAGTGAACAGATCGCCGAGAGGGTGTACGTCGGGATGCACCAGAAGGCCAAGTCGGGGCAGGGCGGATTGGGATCGCCGCCCCCCTTTGGCTACCGATACGATGAGGGTGAGCTGGTCGTCGACGCCGACCAAGGGTCTATCGTGCAGGAAATCTACAGGAGATATCTGGAGGGTCAGCAGCTTCAATGGATCGCCGCCGACATAACAAGACGATTTGGTGGGAGGACTTGGTCCATCTGGTCTCTCCGCTATGTCCTCCAGAACCCGATCTACGCCGGGTTCTCTTACTGGGACGGCATACTAAGAGAGGGTGATCACGAGTCCCTCGTCAGCCCTCAGGACTACGCCGCAGTCCTCCTCTCCTTCATAGAGCGGACCCGCTCCGATTCCAGCAGACGTAAGCTAGAGGAACTACTGGTCAACGTCCGGACGATGATGGATGAGATGACAAGGTCACCCCCGCCCCCGGAGACCATAGCGCATGAGATGTGAGAGGTGCTGGTCCGAAGAGGACGTGGAGGAGTTTCCCCGTCCATCAGCCTCGGGAGCCTCTGTGCCACTGTGCCGAGATTGTCGAGGTGTGGCACCCGCCGACGAAACCCTCTTCGACTCCCTCTTCCTCCGATTCGCCTCGAAGAAGGAGATGCTGAGCTTCTACGATACGAGGGACGAGGTTGAGGCCATGAAGCGATGGTCCCTCGAGACGGGGATGGAACTTGGCGACCTTAGGTCAATCCTCGCGAACGAAGCAAGCCGCATGGGTCTACTCTCCGGCCCAGACGTCCTGAAGAAGGATGAAGTCCACAGGCCTCCCTACGGATTCGCCTGGGAGGACGGTACTGTCCTGCTTTCCCCTCTTGAAGCCGAAGTGATTCGCAACGTCTTCGAACTCTACCTCCGTGGCAAGGGCCTGGAGGTCATCCGGAAGATGTTGAACGACGCTCAAGTGTCCGCGCCTAGGGGAGGCGGATGGCACCGGTCCGCGGTTCGTTACATCCTTCGCAACCCTCTTTATGCGGGATACCGACGACGAAAGGGAAAGGTCCGGAAGTCCTCCCTCCCACCGATAATCCCCATTGATCGATTCAATCGGGTTCAGCTGATGCTCTCCCGACGCTGTCGCAGGCCCGATCAGAGGGCTCCGACTTCGCCCCTGTTACTCGGGGTTTGAGGTTCGGTTTACCGTATATCAAAGAAGCTTTGTACAAACAACAGTCACAATTGAATACAATGAATCTAGATTACCAGTTGGTCTGATGTAACTAATGGGATAATGGCATGTATGTGGAGACATTATGCCCATAGCCTTATTACTTCCAATAGCTTATCTCTGCACATGGAAGAGAAACGGCTCACGAGCATCCAACTTACCGCGAGGACAAGGGACAGGCTCTATTGGATGAAGTTCCGCAAGACGTACGATGTCTTCCTCAATGAACTCATGGATCTGTATGAGGAGATGAAGGGCGATCAGCTAGGGTACAGAAAGGAGGAGCAACGCTCTTAGGCAGCCTTCTGCCCATGGAAGATGAGCTTTAGGGACTCGTCATTGAGGATCTCTTGGCCGGTGCCATCCTTGGCCTTCTTACCTGCGACTAAGACGTAACCCCGGTCTGCGATCTCCAGGGCTCGCCTCACTTGCTGCTCTACCAATAGGATGGCGACTCCAGGTCGAGACTAGATATCGGTTTCGTCATCCAGTACCGCAGGGGGCTGCGCCTCAAAGTGAGAGAAAGGCCTCACTCTGGCTGCCCCGCCTCGCATGCTCTCCGCGCCCATGAGGACTCTCTTTACCGCCTTGCTATCCTCCTTCTCTCCAAGAAGGTGGGCGATTTCTCGTGCCGTAAGGTCGAGCTGGAAGGCCTGGGTCATCCGAAAGCGCTCATCGTGACGGAAAAGCTTGGCGAAGGTGGGGAGGAGGTGAACCCGGGCCATCCGTCGCGAGGTGTGGGTTGCCGCCCCGAGCTTACCAAGGATGGAGTCCACCGTCGCCCGAAGGCCGCGCGAGCGAGACATCTTGGACAGCCACAAGGGGAAGCGGTACCTCGATCCAGCATACTCGCCGTATCGGGCGACAGCGACGCCTCCCGTCATGAGGTCGCTGGCGTACTTCCACAGACCGTACTGCTGCTTCCGACGCACCATCCCTAGGTACTCATCCGCCCTGGCGAGGCTCTTCAGCCCCCTATCCAAGTCGGGAGGCTCCCTATACTCGAAGGGGAGGTTCTCATCGATCCAGAGGATAAGCCTCTCCGGGTCCTCATCGAGGGAACGGACGCTCCCCCTCGCCCTGTCAAGCTTCCTGGACCTGAATATTTCTCCCAGCGCCTCGAACACCTCGGACCTCTCGTCCCTGTAGCCGAGGGCCAGGAGGTCTTCTTCCGTGACTTCCTCCCGACCTTGTGCCAGGGCCTGGAGATCGTTGATAGCCGACCGGAAGTCCCCTCGGGATCGTTCCGCCAGGTATCTCAGGACCTCCTCGTCCGCCTCGATACCCTCCTCCCTTGCTATCGTCCGGAGAACCTTCGCCACAGTCTCCTGTCGTGGTGTCCGGAATTTGACGGTGTCACACAGGCGCTTAACGGTCGAGGAACGCCTCGTCAGCTCGTAGTAGTCGTTGACGATGAGGGCGATAGGTTGTTGAGTTTGCTTGATGGTGTCAACGATGGCACCTATCCCGCCGAAGTCCTCTCGACCGAACAGGTTGTCCGCCTCGTCTAGAATGATAAGCTTCCTTCCGCCCTCCTGGTGTCTGATGAACTCCCCCTCATCGGTGAAGGTCTCGTAGAGGGCTCCCCGCGAGGCCACCTCCCTTACTGCCGCTGCATTACGTCTATCGGATGCATTCATCTCGACGACGCCCCAGCCGAAGTCGGTCGCAAGGGCGTGGGCCGCACTCGTCTTGCCGATGCCAGGGTTGCCCACCAGGACGATTGCCCGCTTCTTGGGACGGCCTCTCTCCCACGCCTCGGCCCATGCTTCCAGCTGACCAGTAGCAGCAGGATTCCCCGCGACGTCTTTGAGGGATCTGGGCCTATACTTTTCAGCCCAGTCTAGCATTGACTACAGGAAGGCGGCCGAGGATAAGGCATTATTGAATTGGAGACGGTGGGAGGATGCTGTTTAGGTTCGCCCTAGGTAAGTATTGGCAGAATCGATATAGGAGTTATTCATATTCGGGAAAGCACGACATCGCCAGTTAACGAGGTCATTCGCAATGGGGGCCAGCACAGAGCCTGCTTGCTCAAGGAGGCATGAGACTCGGCAACGCCCGACTATTCTAAGAACAGCGGTGGGGTCCTACGAGAAGGGCTTTATTCCACCGTCACCTTGGGACGCTGGATGCTCGATCCCCAGACTGAGGGTGTCCTCAAGCGGCAGGGCTACAAGCTCGTGGGAGCCCACAGTGGCGTGAAACTGTGTCACTGGACCAAACAGTCCTTGAAGCACGGAAGGGGTTGCTACAAACAGCAGTTCTACGGCATCGAGAGCCACCGCTGCATGCAGATGACCCCCACGGTGAACAACTGCAACCTCGGCTGCCTCTTCTGCTGGAGGGATCAAGCATACTGGGGCGAAGGGCTTGGCAACGTCGATAGCCCCGATTTCATCTTAGAGGAGTCCTTGGCGGCTCAGAAGGCTCTCCTATCCGGCTACAAGGGCAACCCGAAGGTCGAACTAGAAAGCTGGATGGAGGCCAACGATGTGAAGCACGTGGCCGTTTCCCTCACCGGAGAGCCGACCATGTATCCCAGGCTGGGAGAGTTCCTGGAGGAGTGCCACTCCAGGGGGATGACCACCTTTCTCGTCACCAACGGCACGGCGCCAGCAGTCTTGGAGAGGCTCGACCCGCTCCCCACTCAGCTCTACGTCACAGTAGCGGCCCCCAATGAGAAGGTCTACGAGGAGCTGTGTCTCCCCCAGTCGAGACAGGAGTGGTGGAACCTCATGAAGACGCTGCAGCTCCTCTCCTCTCTGGACACGCGACGAGTCATCCGCCACACCCTCGTCGACGGGTACAACCTCGGGTGGGAGGATGAGTATGCGGAGCTCGATGGCATCGCGGACACAGCCTTCGTGGAGTGCAAGGGCTACGTCTGGGTCGGCCAGTCTAGAGACCGCCTCACCATGGGCAACATGCCCTCCCATGAGAGGATCAAGCGGTTCGCCTCCCGCCTCGCGGGGGAAATGGGGTACGACGTCCAGGACGAGGTGGAGCAGAGCAGGGTCGTCCTCCTAACGAAGCCAGGTGTCGAGACCCGCATCGTGACCTAGTGTTGCCAGCCTTGTTCCAGCATGGACGATGGTGATTCAAGGGACTTTTAGTGTCCCCCTGGACTCGGATCAGTCCAGCCCGAATGGTGGTTCCTTGCCGCCACTAACCCCGCAGACAGGACGAATTCCGCTAGCCCCAGAGGTAGCGGGAGTAATGTTTGGGGAAGTAGCCCAATTCAGGAGCTATACAGATCTCCCCGTCGTAGCACGCACAGGTGTGGCAGCAGGCCTCCTCCGAAGGGTGAGCTGCTAGCCCCCTGCAGCTCTTTCCGCAGGACATCAAGGCTCATTTCGAAAACGAGGTAATCTCCCTTTTGTAACTATTGTATAGTCTGGAAAGTGCTCCCCCGGGCCAGAATTTTCGATAGGGTTATCGGACGCCTCCCCCTATCGAGTCCGTGTTTCGCATCCCCACCGTCCTGAGGTCACAGGAACTTCTGGACATGGCCTTCCTTCGAGCGAAGAAGGCGAGAGGCAAAGGCCGAAGTCCGCTAGAGAGGTCCAAATCACTCTCCCTTTCGAGGGTGGACGCCTTTTGCGAGACCATTAGGACTGTCCTCAAGAGGGTCTACACATCCTTCCCCAGCTTCGACCAGCTGTCAGCATTCTACTGGGAGCTGATCGACATCGTCGCCGTCATTGGAGACACGAAGGCGGCCCTGGGGAAGGTCCATTGGACTTACGAGAAGGTGGGGGACGTCGCCCGAGAGGCACGGTCAGCCGTAGGCCGCAGCCAGACGGTTCAGGATGTAGAAAGGGCTCGGAAGGCGTGTTACGGAAGGGTTTCCTCTCTCCTTGGGGAGCTGGAGGCACAGCTGAGGTTCCTAGGTGAGGTGCGGGACGACCTCAAACGGCTCCCGGGCGTGGATCCGAATCGACCAACCGTTGTCGTCGCCGGTGCCCCCAACGTGGGTAAGAGCCAGCTCGTGAGGGCCATGAGTAGTGGTCGCCCGAGAGTCGCCTCGTATCCCTTCACGACACAGGACCTCTTCCTTGGACACTTTGAGGTCGAGGGGACACAGTGGCAGATCATGGACACCCCTGGCCTGCTGGATAGGCCCGTCAGCGATAGGAACGATATGGAGAGGAAGGCCCTGGTCGCCCTGCGCCACCTCGCCACCCTCATCATCTTCTTGATTGATCCGACGGAGACTTGCGGCTATCCCATGAAAGATCAGGAAGCCCTCCTAACAGAGCTTAAAGAGCTCTATCCGGAGACACTCATCCTGGAGGTGGAGAACAAGGCTGACCTGGGACCTTCGACGGGCAAGAGACGGAGAATTTCCGCCCTGACGGGGGAGGGTGTCGAGGATCTTATCGAGGAAGTAATCAGGGAGACTACCAGCCCCGCTCCTGAAGACGAGCCTCCACAGGAAGCTGAGTGATGTCCAAGCCCTTCATGGGCTCCCCCAGGTCCTTGGATATCTCGGCGATGACGCTAGGGTCGTCGAAGTGAGTGACAGCCTCAACGATGGCCCGTCCAACCGACGAGGGGTTTTCGGACTTGAAGATGCCGGAGCCGACAAAGACGCCGTCGCAGCCCATGTGCATCATCAAGGCCGCGTCGGCCGGAGTCGCAATACCCCCAGCAGCGAAGTTCACCACCGGGAGTCGCTGCAGGTCCCTCACCTCCAGCAGCACCTCAAACAGCCCCTCTTGGGAATCCCGGAGCTTCACCCTCGAGAAGATGGTGTCGTCGTCAGAAACAGGCTCGAACCTCCCCTGCGACTTGCGAACCTCTTCCAGCAGCTTGAGGTAGCTCCTGCCATAGTTGCTGGCCACGCGTTGGAGGTCTTCGCGGTCCATGCCCTTCAGCTCAGAGATGGCCGTGTTCAGCAGGTGCATGTGCCTTACGGCCTCGATGACGTTGCCGGTACCTGCCTCGCCCTTGGTCCTTATCATGGCGGCCCCCTCGAAGATGCGGCGAGCGGCCTCGGCCAAAGAGCGACAACCACAGACGAAGGGGACCGTGAAGTCTGCCTTATAGATGTGGAAGTAGGGATCCGCTGGAGTGAGGACCTCCGATTCGTCGATCATGTCCACTCCCATAGACTCCAGGGCCCGAGCCTCCGAGATGTGGCCTATCCTCGCCTTTGCCATTACGGGGATTGTGACGGCCTCTATGATTTCCTCTATCTTCTTCGGGTCGGCCATCCGGGCGACTCCTCCAGCCTCCCGTATGTCGGCGGGAACCCTTTCCAGGGCCATGACCGCAACGGCTCCGGCCTCCTCGGCGACCACGGCCTGCTCTGAGTTGGTGACGTCCATGATGACGCCCCCCTTTTGCATCTTGGCGAAGCCCCGCTTGATGAGTTCCGTGCCGAACCTGAGTTTCTCGAGCTTAAGGTTGATGGGCATAAGGTCGCCTCCCTCCAGGCCGATTTACCGCCGGAACCTTATTTCTACTTTTCTACAACCCAGGAGGAGGCAGGGGTCACGGTGCAAGGTCGCCAGAAGCACGCGAAGACCGCCTGCCTCTCTCGGCGGGGCCGATATGCCAATCCCGAGGGAGGCGCGGGGGCCGATGGACGGTATCATGAGGGCCTCTGCCATCGTTACAGCCATCATAGTCGTCGTTCTGGTCTTGATGGTACTCACGGCCACCGGTGCATTCTAGCCTCCGGTGAAGGGGACATCCCTCAGCCCACACCACAACGATTATCTACGGTCCTCAGGTAGGGAAGGCGCTATGGGGACGACCCGCGCGCTGTGTATCACCGGCATGCCTGGGTGTGGGAAGGAGGAGTTCCTCCGGGTGGCCTCGAAGGCCGGATACGCCGTCATTCGGATGGGCGACGTCGTTCGGGAGGAGGCGGCCAGGAGGGGAATTCAGCCGGTGGACGAGGAGATTGGGGGCATGGCCCATAGCGAGAGAGAGATCCAGGGATCTGAGGTTTGGGCCGTCAGAACCCTCGAGCGTGTCAACGCCGACCAGATTGTGATTGATGGGGTCAGGAGCCTGGACGAGATAGACTACTTCCAGAAGACCTTCGGGGAGGGGCTGGCCATCGTCGCCGTACATACCTCTCCCGGCACGCGGCTCACCCGAATAACTGAGAGAGGGCGAGAGGACGACACTCTGAGCGAGGAGGAGTTCCACCGTAGGGACCGGCGAGAGCTGAAGTGGGGGTTGGGCGAGGTGATCGCCCTGGCAGACTACGTCATAGTCAATGAAGGAGGGCTGAAGGAGTTTCACGAGGAGGCTCGGCGAGTCCTCCGACAGGTGTTCAGGTAGTGGGATGTTTCATCGCCTCGACTTCAGGGTGCACTGCCACGCGACGGAGGTGGAGGAGAGAGTTCAGCAGGCCTTCGCCCTGGTCACTGGTGTGGGAAACCCGGATGTCAGCAAGACTCAGGGCTACTACGGCAACCCCATCGTCGTCTTCACAGCCAGGATCAAAGGCGCAGAAGCCATAGACACCTTCTGGCGCAGGGTGAAAGAGGCGGGGGAGCTCGACGCCATCCTGAGGACCCTCGAGCGGCGAATCGATGACGACTGTCAGATCCACCTACGCTTCGACAAGCAGGAAGCGTTTCTCGGGAGGCTGCGGGTCGCCGACCACGATGATGTCATCTCGATGAAGGGGAAGGTAGCGGCCTATCCTGCCAAGAGGGAGAGGGCTCTGGAGGCAGCTGCACGCTACCTTGAGGGGGTGTAAGAGGACGGAACTGACCCGCGATCATGAACGACTGATGACCGACGGAGCTCCCGCCGAGAGGAAGTCCATGGAGCTTCTGGTTGCCCTCGGGGAGATATACGGCGCCGACCGGCTAATACCAGTCACATCTGTTCACGTGTCAGGCGCGAGCTATAAGATAGTGGGGGAGGCTGGACTCGAGTTCCTCGAGGAGTTCTCCAGAACTGGCCGTGTGAAGGTCCGCACCACGGTCAACCCCCTGGGGATGGACCTGCGGGCCTGGAGGCAGTTGGGCATTCCAGAGGATTTCGCCTCGCGGCAGATGCGGATAGTCGAGGCGTACCGCAGGTTGGGGGCTGAGGAGACGTGGAGCTGCATTCCGTACCAGATCGGCAACCGACCTGCCTTCGGAGAACACGTCGCGTGGGCCGAGTCCTCGGCCGCCATCTTCGCAAACTCCGTGCTCGGCGCCAGGACGAACAGAGAAGGGGGCCCCTCCGCGCTAGCCGCGGCCATAACGGGCTTGACCCCGAACTACGGACTCCATCTGGTCGAAAACAGGATGGGGACTGTCAAGGTCAACGTTGCCGCATCAGTAGAGGGATACGAGTACTCCATCCTGGGTGACCATCTAGGACGGCTTCTGGGGACAGGTGTCCCGGCCATCCACGGACTCAGTGGTAGCGAGGACGAGATCAAGGCCCTTGGCGCTGGTATGGCCACCAGCAGTGATATCACTCTGTTTCACATTCAGGGCCTCACACCAGAATGGGAGAAGGCAATACCTCCAGACCTGGAGGTTGTTGAAGTCGACGAAACTGATATAGAAGAGGCAAAGGCCCACCTGCTCTCGGCTGAGGAATACGATATCATCGCCTTTGGCTGTCCTCAGCTCTCCGAGCGAGAGTTGGAGGAGATGGCGGACCTTATGGAGGCGGAGGCCCCCAAGGTCCCTGTCTGGATCTTCACATCTCGTCTTGTCGAAGAACGCGCAAATCGTGCCATAGAGCGCATCAGGAGAATGGGAGGTACTGTGGTCTTCGATACCTGCCCTGAGGTTACGCCTTTGGACCTGATCGCAAGGGACGTGGGCAGCCCTGCCGCCAAGGCCGCGGTCTACCTGCCCTCGCTTTCTGGACAGAGGGTTTTCCTTGCGAGCGCTAGGGAGCTGATGAGGAGGAGCCTATGAGACTCGATTGCCGACGAATCTACGGGGGAAGGGCCAGGGGCGAAGCCCTGGTCGTTCCTGAGCCTCTCTCGCTCCTGGGTGGGTTGGACAGGGAGACGGGAAAACTGCTCGTGGAGGAAGGTGGCCTGCGAGGAACGTCTGTGACGGGCAAAATCCTTGTGTTCCCGCGTGGGAAGGGGAGCACCGCGGGCTCCTACGTCCTCTTTTCGCTTAGCGCTAGAAAGAGGGCCCCAGCCGCGCTTGTGTGCCAGACCGCCGAGGCCGTGGTGGCCACCGGTGCCATCATGGGCGAGACGACCATGGTGGACGGCATTCAGACCGACCTATTCCGTACTGGGGACAAAGTCCTCGTCGACGCGGATGGTGGATACGTCGAGATTGAGGGTGTCGAGGTCGCCCACGTCGTGACCGCATTCCTATACAACGAGGGCGATGTCCTGATCTTGAGGAGGAGCCAGAAGGTCAGCAGCTTCCCGGGTCACTGGGCCGCAGTCTCGGGCTACATCGAGGATGATGAGGACTCGCTCTCAAGGGCTAGACGTGAGATCGAGGAGGAGACCGGTATCACCGAGGCGGAGCTGATGAGCGTTGGAGACGTCGTTCTCGCGCGAGGGCCCCAAGGTCCCGTCGTCTGGGAAGTACATCCCTTCCTCTTCGAGGTTGCCCAACGCGAAGTATCCCTGCAGTGGGAACACGTGGAGCACCGCTGGGTCCGGCCTGAGGAGCTGCCGAGCTACGAGACCGTACCGAAGTTGTCAGAGGCCTTGGAGAGTGTCCTCCCTGTCAGGAGACCTTCGCCAGGCCGATGATGATCTTTTCCCCCTCCACATCCCAGGGCTTCACGAAGGACCCTTTCGGCTTCCCTGCCACTAGGGCGAGCTCCTTCGTCCTGGTCTCTGTGCAGATGTAGTCTCGCCACTCACCTAAGAATTTACGTAGGCGGCCGCTGGACTGGACCTCCGTCTGCACGTAATCCTCCACAGAGAGGTTCAGTTCCTTCCTCATCTGCTGCACCCGACGGACGAGTTCGCGGGCATATCCCTCGGCCTCTATGGAGGGGGTGAGCCTGAAGTCAACGTAGACCGTCCCGGCCGAAGTGCTCCCTTCTTCGAAGCCTTCCGGAAGCCTGTGCTCGAAGCTTACCATCTCGTGTGTGATCTGTATGGGTTTCCCCTTGATCTCCACCTCATAGGAACCCCGCTCCACAGCCTCCCTTACCTCCTCTGGGTCGGCCTTGGAGAGGGTCTCGAGTATCGATGGAAGGAGAGCCTTGTACCTCTTGCCCAGGACCGGCTGTAGGGGAGTCATCCCCAGGCCCAGCTCAGCCCAGACCTCTCCTGGTTCCAGGACCTCGATCGCCTTGGAGTTCATCTGATCCAAAAGAATGTTCCTCATCTCCTCCGCGGCACGCTCGGCGGCGGCATTTTTCGGCATGAGGACAACTCTGGCGACAGGCCACCGCAGCTTGTAGTTCCGGCTTTGCCGGAGCCGGCTGACCTCCTCGACAAAGGCGCGCGCTGTCGCCATCATCTCCTCCAGGGGCTCGTCCCTTAGGTGGGACTCTGATGATGGCCAGTCCTCCATATGGACGGTGGGATGAGGGCCTCCTAGGTCCTGGTATATCGCCTCAGCGATGAAGGGGGTCATGGGTGCCAGTAGCCTGGAAACACCTAGAAGGACGTCGTAGAGGACCCTGTAGGCAGAGAGCTTAGCCTGAGTCTCTCCCTCCACCCACGTCCTGTCGCGAATGAGACGCACGTACCAACGGGACAGGTCCCTGACTATCAGATCCTCGATAGCACGTGCTGCCCTGTGAAGCTCGTAGGATGACATTGCCTGGTCGACCTCGGAGGTGACAGCCTGCAATCTGCTCAACATCCAGCGGTCCTCAGGCGGCATCTCGCTCCTCAGATCCTCCAGAGCATGCTTCGACGGATCAAAGGCATCCAGGGACATGTAGAGCGTTGAGAAGCGATGGACGTTCCATAGTATGTTCAGCGTTCGCTGTGCGTTCCTCACCTCGTCCCACAGAAAGGCGAAGTCGTCCCATGGGGGAGCCGCCTTGAGCTCGTACACGCGGAGGGCATCCCTGCCGTACTTCTCCGCCACGTCCCCGGGGGTGATGTTTCCGCCACGACTCTTGGAGAAGGCCTCCCCTTCCTCAGGCCAGATCCAACCATGCATGAGGACACTGTCGTAGGGGCAGCGGTCAAAGGCGACGACGCCCGCACCAAGCTGGGAGTAGAACCAACCCCTGGTCTGGTCGTGAGCCTCCGTTATCCACGGTGAAGGCCACCAGAGCTCAAAGTCCTCCTGTCTCTTGGGATAGCCGAGGCTAGCCCACGAGCATACTGCAGAGTCGAACCATACGTCCAGGACATCGGGAATGCGGGTCATTGTCTCGCCGCAATCTTCACATGTCAGGTGCACCTCGTCGATCCACGGCCTGTGGAGGTCCATTCCCTCCTCGAAACCAGTGCCACCTGCAAGCTCTTCTGTGCTACCTACGACACGCATATGACCACGAGGGCACGACCATATGGGCATGGGGGTGCCCCAGTACCGCTGCCTTGAAATTGTCCAGTCCTTGGCGTTGGAGACCCAATCGTACTCGCGTGCGCTGCCGGCCCACTCCGGGGTCCACCGCACTCGGCGGACCTCGGACAGCATCCTCTCCTTGAGTTCGGTCACGCGCACGAACCACTGGTCCGTGGCCCGGTAAACAATAGGCGTGGAGCACCGCCAGCAGTGGCCATACCTGTGAACAAGGTCCTCACGGTGGAATAGGAGGCCCTTCGCGGCCAGGTCGTCTATGATATGGTCGTTCGCCTCTCTGGTGGGGATGCCCTCGTACTTGCCGCCCTCAGCCGTGAACCGGCCTCCATCGTCTATCGGACTGAAGGGCTCCAGGCCGTGCTGTCGTCCAATCTCAAAGTCCTCCGGCCCGTGACCCGGCGCCGTGTGGACGAGGCCGGTGAACTCCATGGTGACTGTCTCAGAGGTCAACACCTTGTGGAGCCACTCGCCCTCCATCTCCGCCTGAAGCGGGACCTCCGCTGAGAGAGGGTGGATGTACCTCAGCCTGGCAAGGTCTGTCCCCTTTACGCGCTTCAGCACCTTGAACTCGCTGATCCCGCCGGCGGCCATCACGGCCTCGACGTTCTGGTCCACGATCCAGGCCTTCTCCTCCTTGCGGCGGGCCGAGAAGCGTACCCATGAGTAGGTGAAGCCTGGATTGACGGCCACAGCCAGGTTAGCTGGAAGCGTCCAGGGAGTCGTGGTCCATATGAGAAGGCTGCCGCTTCCATCCGCAAGCGGGAACCTAACGTAGATGGAGGGGTCCGTCTCGTCCCAGAACTCAATCTCATACCCAGCGACAGGAGTCTCGCAGCGGGGACACCACTCAAGAGACCTCTTCGCCCTGGTCAGCAAGCCCCTCTCGTGAGCCCTCTTGATAGTCCACCAGGCGGACTCGATGTAGTCGTTGGTTATGGTCATATAGGGGTTTTCCCAGTCCATCCAGACACCCAGATCGGAAAACTCCTCGGTCATCTTCTCCAGGCGTTCGAGGGCATAGCCTCGACATTTCTCGATGAACTCTGCGACCCCGACTTCCTCCTCAATCTGCCTCTTATTGGTCAGACCCAGGGTGCGCTCGACCAGGACCTCGATGGGAAGGCCGTGCATGTCGTAGCCTGGCTGGTCCCTAACGTTGAATCCTCGCATTCGCTGCCAGCGCAGAATAGTATCCTTGATGATCTTGTTCCGGGCCGTTCCGACGTGGACACCACCCGTGGTATAGGGCGGCCCGTCCACGAAACCAAACCTCTCACCGGAGGCACGATGCTTCTTCGCTTCCTTGTAGGCTTCTTTCTGCGCCCAAAGTGACTTTACTCGTGCCTCGAGCTTAGGTGGCTCATAACTCTCTTCGGCCTGCTTTATCATTGCACCGCCTCTCATCGCCCGGGATTTATCTTCTCCCGAGGCTGCCTGGAAAACTGGGGATGGATATAAAACACTTCCCCGGTGGTTCGCCACGGTGACTCTCGTTAGCATCAGGAGAACGAAGGGCCGGGACCGAGAATTTCCGGGCCTGTCTTCGGCAGGCCCCATTGAACTCGGGTCAGGGGATCCACAGTCCCCCAGGATAACCGCTACCCCATCCCGGCCGCTCATTCACAGATGAGCCCTGACGATAAAGGCCTTTTGGCGTGTCTCTAGCGTACGAAGAAGTAACCGACCACCAGGAGGGCAGCGCCTGTCCCGAGGGGAATCATCAGGTAAGGCCACAGGTCTGGGGGGAGGAACGCGATGGACAAGGCTGAGCCGAAGAGCAAGAACAGCCCTACTATCCCCGACAGCTTACCCTGCCTCTTCCTCCTATCCCTCGCGGGGTCCTCGTTGAACACGCTTGGGGTCCATAAGCTCGGGCTACTTAACCCTGGTGACCAGGACGCCCTCCCAAGCTTTAAGGCGGACAGCTCTTTCGTTGGGCTCGTGGCTGAGAAGGACTTTATCTCCCTGCTGGACGTCGAAAAGAACCTAGGCGTAATCCTAGACGAGACCCGAGGCATGAAGAACAGGCTGCGTTCTGGCGAACCCCATGAGCTTCTGATGTCCAAGACGCTTGGGATGATATTCGAGAAGCCCAGCACGAGGACACGGGTCTCCTTCGAGGTCGGAATGGCCCAGCTAGGCGGTGCGGCCATCTACCTCAACCCCGCGGACCTTCAGCTGGGTCGCGGAGAGACGTTGGAGGATACCGCGCGCGTCATCAGCAGGTACGTTGACGGCATCGTCTATCGAGCCATGCGCCACGAGAACATGGTCCGCCTGGCCCGAGCTGCAGCCGTGCCGGTCATCAACGGGCTCGACGACCTTGAGCATCCCTGTCAGGTTGTCGCGGACCTCTACACCATCCAGGAGGCAACCGACGGCCTTGAGGGGCTGAGGCTCGCATACGTGGGCGATGGGAACAACGTGTGCAATTCCCTCCTGCTCGGCTGTGCCCTGTCGGGAATCAGCATGACCGCTGGGTGTCCCCCCGCGTACGAGCCCAATGCCGAGACGCTGAGGAAGGCCAAGGAGATCGCCGCAGGGACTGGATCACTTATCGAACTCCAGGCCGACCCCAAGAAGGCCGTCAAGGATGCCGACGTCGTGTACACAGACGTCTGGGTCTCCATGGGAATGGAGGAGGAGAAGGAGCGGAGGGAGAGGGACTTCGCGCCCTATCAGGTGAACAGCGAGCTGCTGGAGGCGAGCGGGAAGGACCCCCTCGTCATGCACTGTCTGCCTGCCCATCGTGGGATGGAGATAACAGACGAGGTCATCGACGGGAATCGCTCCCTCGTCTGGGAGCAGGCAGAAAACAGGCTTCACGCCCAGAAGGCGATCCTCCTCTGGCTTCTCGGAGGAGGGTCCTGAACTCCTCAGACACGAGAGCTCTCACTGCGGCCAATCTTTGACTCCGACAGGGGGCCTTATCCGGGGCCGCTTGAGTGCTGCGGGAGGTGGGGAGACAGGGGCGGCGGACAAGCCCCTTAGTACCTGCAAGCTTTTCGTCTCTTCGGCCGTAACGCCCGATTCTCGCCTACGCCACGATGTCTGGCATCAACCTCACTATATTCGTGGTTGCCTTTGTCTTCTACTTGGAGCAAGCCTTCAGTCCCGGCGTGCAGCTTCCTGGGAGTCCAGATGGGTGCCTTCTACTTCATCGGTCTTGCCCTGTCGGCCCCGGCCATCGCTCGCAGGTAGCTCGCTACCGGCCGGGTTCATTGGCGAAAAGCACGGCAGGAAGAGGAGCTTCATAACCGCCACCCTGGTAGCCATCTTCGCGGCGGGTGCCCTCTTAGAGGGGGGCGGCTTCTGGTCTGCATTCCTGCTGGGTGGTGTCCTGTAATCGCCCACGCCCTCCTGTGGTTGTTGTGGTTCAACAAGCATCAGGCAACAACGCTTGGAGAGCGACAAAGGGCGCCACCCATCCCGAGTAGCGACCTGATCGATAGCTCCCGCTAGCTAGTGCCGAAGAACTGTCTGAGTAGGGGATGCATCTCCATCATCTGCTCCCTACCTATGGCCTCGTAGAACTGAATCATGATGCCTACGGCTAGCAGGACACCTGTCCCACTGGCGTTCCCCACTGTGCCGAAGAGGTCTGCCCCTGCGGCCAGTGTGCCGACCACCGCGCCGCTGATAACGGTCACCACGGGGATGTACCGTTCCAGAATTCTGCGCAACACACGTGGATCCCTACGGAAGCCCGGGATTTGCATGCCACTGGACTGAATCTGCCTAGCCACCCCCTCGGGTCCCATGCCCGTCGTCTCAATCCAGAAGCGGGCGAAAATGATGGAGCCAATGATGAAGACGGTGACGTAGATGATCACGTGCAGCAGAACCTGGAGGGAGGACTTCCCGAAAGCCGCGTAGACGGCTCCATACCTATCCGGGGCCACGAGTGGGAGCAGCCAGTCCCTCAGACCCCCGACAGTGGAGACGTAGAAGGCTACGCCCCCCACGGGGGTGGTGGGCTGGAGAATCCCCTCCCGCACAAGATCGCTGTTCAGATCCGGATATGCCCCCAGCCAGTACTGCCGTCCCACCAGGGGCCAATCGGGATTCTGCCAGAAGAGGAGCGTGAACATGCTGATGTTGGCCAGGACCGCAGTCACGAGGATGACGGGCAGCACAGAGGCGTAAATGAGCTTGAAGGGGTATCTCCCCCGGGCGCCGCGAGCCATGCCATGGGCCAGAGGAAGCTCCACCCTCGTTGACTCCATGTAGGATACCAGGAGGAAAATGGCGATGGTGGACACTAGCGCGATGAGTGGATTGGGCTCCCTCAGGAGTATGACCTCGTACCCTCCGCCTGCGATGTCCTGCGCGGTGGATGTCTGGAGGTAGTAGAGGGTCTTGGGTATAGTGCCCGCTGGCGTGGGGTCTCCAGGGTTCGCCGGCATCCAGTTGAAGGTCCCCGTGAAGATGGCCTGGGCCACGCCGGCAGCGATAAAGAGGGAGATGCCGCTGCCGATCCCCCACTTAGAGACGACCTCGTCCATGAGGAAGATAATGTAGGATCCGATGAAGAGTTGGACTACGATGATGGTCTTCGCTAGGAAGTCGCCGTATCCCGCTATGGAGGCGTCTATGTTCTGGACTAGGGCCTGAGAAGGTCGAAGGAAGCCGAAGACCTGGGGGACGGCCTCGACGACGATCATGACGAGGACTAGGAACTTCTGAGTGCCTTGGTAGACCGACTTGTCTTCGTCCTTGGTCAGGTCAAGGCGGATAATCTTCGCCCCTGCGAAGAGCTGGAGTATGATGGAGGCGGTGACTATAGGGCCGATTCCCAGGTGTAGGATAGAGCCCTGCGCTCCCGCCAGAATGGCTCGTAGGCTGGCGAAGAAGTCGACGACCTGGGTCCTGTCCAGCCCGTAGATGTACACGTTTGTGAGGGCGAAGTAGATGACGAGGATGAGCAGGACCCAGAGCATCTTCGTCCTGAAGTGGACGTGACCCTCCGGCCTGGTGACAGCTGGTAGCCGATCGGTGAGGGGCTTGAGCTTATAGAGGAGGCTCTTTCCTTCGCGAGCAGGCATCAAGGGCTATCCCTCCCGGGCCTGCAGAACCACCTCGCCCCCTGCCCTCTTAATCTTCTCCACCGCCTTCGGCGTCGCCACGGGGACGATTACCCGCAGCGACTGTTTAATATTTCCTCCTCCCAGGAGCTTGTCGACGCCTGCTGCCAGCAGGTCGACCTCGTAGCCACCGCCCTTCATTTCCTTCGCGTGGCCAGCTTCTATGAGCCTTTTGAGATCATCCTCGACCTCTCCCAGGTTCATTACGTACTGTGGCCTCTGAAGGGCCTTGTGTCGCTTGAAGCCCCTCCGGCCGAAGTGGTCCGGGTCGTACTTCACCATCCACTTGAACTTGTGCTTGTGGAGTCCGGCCTGGCCGCTACCTCCGCGCTTCCCCTTCCCCCTCCCGGCCTTCTTCCCGCGACCGTGGGTTCGATTTCCCCTGAGCTTCTTCGTCCTTCCCATGTCTAGTCCAGCATCCTTAGGATGAGGTCGTTTATGGACTCTCCGCGATATCCCAGGGCGCCCCCATTGGAGAAGGGGCGTTTGGTGCCCTCATATCCCCGCTTGGGCGGATGGAGACGGAAGACCGGCTTCACGCCCTCGAGCTTCGTCATCTCCGCCTCTCCGTCCATCAGCGCCTTGCCTAGGGCCTTCAGGGACTTGAAGCCGAGAGACTTCTTCACGAACGCATCCGTGAGGGGTCTGTCCCCTGCCACCCGCGCCTTGGAGGTCAGCAACTTCGCGAGGACCTCAGGGTTCAGCTCTCCCCAAGTGACGTAGTCCTTCGTCTTTCGGAGCATTCCGAGATACTCCTCCCGCGGGGGGACGACGACGCAGTGGTTCGGGCGGGGAAGGTGGAGCATCTCGAGGGTATCCCTGACGTCCCGCCTGATGTTGGCCGTCCCTCTTATCCTGACAACGCCTAGGCTCATTTCTTCGCGCCCTTACCCTCTTTCTTGCCCTCTGTCTTGGCTTCTTCTTTGGCTTCTCTCTTCACCGGCTTTTTGGCAGCCTCTGGTACCTTCTCAGCTTGAGACTCCTTCTTGGCCGCAGCCTTCGGCTTCGACTTGACTTGGGAGGGCTCTTTAGGAGGTACTTCGCCCCCCTCGGCGGGCTTGGCCGGCTCCTCAGCCCGGACCGCCTCTTCCTCCTGCTCCACGGCCGTGAGGTCAACCTCAAAGGGGACCACCGGTCCAGAGAGTATGTGCAATTGGCTGAGCTGTCCCGGGGTGACCTTGAACTCCATGGTCTTCCTCAAGGCGTCGTAGGCCGCATAGGCGTAGTTGACCGTAGTCTTAGTGTGACCCCTGGAGAAGCCCCAGACATCTTCGATGCCAGAGAGCCTCACCACGCTCTTCACCACGTCAGCCACCGCCATGCCCACGCCCCTGGGGGCTGGCTTGAGCGTGACCTCCACGGAGCCACTCTTGCCGGTCACCTTGAAGGGAAGAGTGTGGGGTCTGAAGCAGCCGCACTCCCAGGATCCGCAGCCCCTCTTGACCTCGATGATGTTGAGCTTGGCGATGTCGAAGGCCTTCCGAATCGCGGGGCCGACCTCCTTCCCCCGGACCCTGCCGAGGCCCACGTAACCGTCGCCGTTGCCCACGACCACCGTGATGACGAAGTTGATGCGTCTGCCGGAGTCGGTCATCCTCTGAACCATGTTGACGTCCAGGACCTCGTCGTCCATCTCTGGCAGGAGGGTATCGACGATCTCTGGTTCGCGCAGGGGGAGGCCCGTCCGGAGAGCCTGGGCCATGGAGGTGACCTCACCCCGTATGACCATCTTCCCAAGGGCCGTCTTGGGTATCCAATCCTCAAGCTGCCTCATGCGCGGCCTCCATCCGCTTCTTGACCTTTTCGAACTGAGAGGGGATTTCCTTCGAGATGTGCTCGCCCTTCACCCTCTCATCACCCGGGAGCATCTCCTCTCCGTGGGGAATCGCGAGGCCGGCATCCAAGAGACCTCGCAGCGCCGCGAAGACACGCCCACCGCGGGAGGGCGGGTGCAGTCCGAGGTCTAGAACCGCCTCCTTGATGCCCTGGGACCGCGCTCGTAGGCCGGCGAGGTAGCCCGTGAGGTAGGCCGCAGGGACGTTGCCCGTGGATCCCGACCAGCCGAACTCGCCCAGCTCCTTGGCGAAGGCGGATGCGACGATCCTGTCTCCTGCAGCGGGTCCGTGGATGATCTGGACTAGCGTGTTGCCTAGGGTTTTCCTTACAACGGCCCGGGTCTTGTGGGACTTCAGCAGGGCTAACCTCCTCCTATAGTCAGTGCGGCCCTCCCGACGTCTCCGGAAGCTAACGCGGTAGCGAGGCCCCTTGGACATCAGCTCTCCTCCTTCAGGTAGCCCTCTGACTCCAGGTGCTGCAACAGGTGCGCCCTGCTCCTGTACATGCCGCCCTTGGCCCTGAGGTACAATTTACGGTAGTCAGCAGGGGCGAGCTTCCCCTCGTCGCGGAGCTCCTGAAGGACCTCTCTCTGGGCCCTTACGGTACGCATCCACTGCTGCTTCCTGGGGTTCCTGGCGCCCTGTGCGCCCTTTCGACTGCCGGCGCCTCTGCGCCTCCCCTTCTCCCTCTGTAACGCCCTGTATCGGATGCGGCTACTGGACTTACCTTGCACCGGAAGCTTCTTGATGAGGCCGGCCGCGATGACGGCTCGGACGTCGTCTCTGGTGATGGCGTCTGCAACGTCGTCCATGCGATTGGGATCTATCCAGATCCGACTTTCCCCGCATTTCAGGATCTCGGCAGCCATCCTGCGCTGATTGTTGAGCTTCATTCCACCACCCTGTTGAGCACCCTAACCCCCACCTCGTCCGCGCGCTCCTGGATGGCGAGCCGCTTACGGGTGCCCACCGTGTGACCTATCCGCACTGCCTGCGTCTTCGGGTCGAGGCCCTCAAGATCCTCGGGCCTGTAGACCCGCACCTCCTCGAAGCCCGCGGGGTGCAGGCCACGCACCTTCCGGGGCCCTCCGCGACCGGAGGAGGGTACCGGCCCCCGGTATCCAAAACGTCGCCGGAGCTTAGAGTGTCTGCCTCTGGGCCTCCGCCACTTCTTCCCCAGCTTCCTGTAGCGGAACCACTCCTGCCGTCGAAATTGAGGACGACGATCCTGGAGCCGGCGCCGGAGGTTCAGGAGCTCTGCAATTTTCGGATCGAGGGTGGCCTTCTCCCTTACGACATAAGCCTCCTCGAGGACCTCCTCCCCTTCCTCCTCGAACTCGACCTCTTCCTCCAAGCGTTCTAAGTGATCGAGAAGCCTCTCACGCAGCTGGGGAACTGTCCCACCGTCATCGAGTCCGAGGTCACGGCACCATGACTGGAGGTCTGCCTTCCGAGCCTTTCGGATCTCTGTTCTGGTTGGGGGCTCCTTCTTAGCCAGTTACGTCTCCCCCTTGCCGACGAGGTATATGCCGTCCTGGAAAACCCGCGGGTCCTTCTTCCTTATGCGGGTGGCCTGCTCGATGTTTGCGGCTGTCTGACTGACGTCTTCCACGCCAGGTCCAGAGATGGTAATGGTATCGCCCTTCACATCGACCTTCGTCTCGCCCAGGATCTTCGCCCTACGAGGGTGCCTCTCCCCGAGGAAGTTGTCGATGACCACGTTATCCCCCCGCACGGTGACCTTGACCGGAAAGTGGGCGTAGACAACCCTCATGGTGTAGACGAAGGGCTCCTGGACGCCCCGAATCATGTTGCTAATATGGGAGGCTAGCGTGCCAACGAGGGCCCTCTCCCGTTTCCTCGCCAGGGCGCATGTGACGCGGACTATGGGACCCTCTACGCTGATGTCGACCCGGGGGTGGCTTAACCTCCGAGAGAGGGTGGTATCTCCCTTGCGGACGGTAACCGTGCCGGCCTCCACGGTGACCTCGACTCCCTCGGGGACCTTCACTGATTCTACAGCCATGCCACTTACCACCAGATCACCTCAGTACACGTAGGCCAGTAGTCGGCCCCCTACTCCCTCGTTCTTGGCCTGGGAGTGAGACAGGACGCCCCTGGTGGTGGTCAGTATGAGGACGCCAAAGTCCTGCGCCGGTAGGAACCTGGATTCGTACCGGTCTAGCTCATGGACCTTGACGGCGAAGCGCGGCCTGATCACCCCACAATCGTTCATGTTCCCTCTGAGCTGGACGATGAAGTAACCTCCCCTCCCGTCCTCCTTGAACTCGAAGCCTCGGATGTAGTTGGACTCCTGCATGACCTTNNTGCACGAGGTGCTGCCGCTCACCTCAGCGTTCTTCAGGGTCGCTAGGGCGTCGTTCAAAGGATCGTGTCTCAATCAATCACCTACGAGTACTTCCTGAAGCCGAGCTCGAAGGCCATCTCCCGGAAGCACTGCCGGCAAAGCCTGAGGCCGTATCGCCTCACGATGCCCCTCCTCCGTCCACAGCGCAGGCATCCGACCTTTCTGCCGAACTGCTTACGAGTCCTTACCACGTGGATCACTTCACCTCGGCTCCGAACCTGGCCGTGACGTAGTCTATGGCTTCCTTCCTTGTGACTCGATGTCTGTGGGGCAGGCTTCGCTGTCCGATACGTCGCTTGGCGACCCTGTAGCCTGGCCTCTGGAGACAGATGTTGACGTCCATTCCGAAGAGGCCGATCTCAGGATCGTACCTCATGCCCTCGAAATCGGTGTAGTCCACGATCCCGAAGGAGAAGTTACCCTCCGGGTCGAAGTTGTATCGATGCAGGAGGCGGTCCCTTGCCACCAAGGCCTCCTTCAGGAACTTCTCCGCCCTCTCCCCCCGAAGGGTGACCTTCGCGCCTATGGGCATGCCCCGACGGATGCCCCAGTCTCTGTTGGTCTTCTTGGAGATTGTCTGGACAGCACGCTGCCCCGTGAGAGTTTCGAGGACCTTTTGTGCCTTGAGGAGCTTGTCGCCAGCCTCACCCACGCCGATGTTGACGACGACCTTCTCTATTCGTAGCTCCCGCATCGCGTTCATGGGTCACCTCAGACCGATGTCTCGGGCATTGTGAGGACGGGCTTCTGCTTTCCAACGACGAAGGCGTACTCCTGCACGGTGGAGAAGCCCTCGCTGAACCGAACGACGTTGGGCTTGGAGCTTCGTTCCACGATGACCTCCGCGATGTTGCCCACCTGGCCGACGTGCTTTCCGCCGGTGAGAAGGGCCACGCTGCCCTGCTGGAAGGGGTATGACTCCATGATCTCCTGCCCAGGCAGGGCGATCTTCAGCGTGTCGCGGGTGGAGTGACCGTCCTTTGAGATGATGTTCCGCCCGTCCGAAAGGTTTAGCTGGATGGCACCGCCCTTGACAGCCGTCTTGTTCTCTATCCTTACCAGCTTCCATCGGGAATCCTCGTCTTTAATCGGGACCAGCTGGAACCGGCCACGGGTGTCGAGGAGGACCCGATAGTGCTCTCCCACGTCTGGAATTGATATGGTGTCCATCAGACCCAGGGGGAAGGATGGATCTCGGACGGGGCGGCCGTCCACCCACACCTTCCTGGAGCGGACCACCGACTTCGCCTCCCGGGCGTTGTCGCAGTACCTGAGCATGTCCCTCAGTATGAGGACGAGGGGTATGCATCGATGAACCGCATGTGGGCCAGGGGACGGGCTGACGACCCACTTGTATCCCTTCCGTGGGATGGCCCACGCCTTTGGTGCGGTGAGCCTCTTGCGCCGAGTCATTTCCGCCCTCCACCCCTCTCAATGAGCCTCTTCCTCCACGGGTCCGACATATCCAGCTTCGTAATCATGACGTTGGATGGGTGGATGGGCCTGCCCACCTCCGTGCCGTCCGCCTTGGTAACCTTCGCGCCGTCAACGTAGATCCTGAGGGCCCTCCGATCGACCTCCGTGACCTTGCCCTCGTGGCCGCGGTCGTCGCCCCTCATGATGAGGACGGTGTCGCCCTTCCGGACTGGGAGGGAGCGCGGGTAGGCGACCTTGGTGTCCTCCAGGTACTTCTGACTCATGTGAGCAGACATGAGCTTCTCACGCTCGAACTGGCTGGTGTCAAAGGCCCGCTTCCTCTGCTTCCTGGGCTTGGTCGTCTTCGCCATGGGGTCACCTACGTGATCATCGACGCGGTCGCCGCGATCCTGGGCCACCGCTCCGCGGCCTCCCTGGCCACGGGTCCCTTGATGTCTGAGCCCTTAGTCTCCCCCGTCTCCGTCGTTATTACGCAGGCGTTGTCCTCGAACTGCACCATCAGGCCATCGGGTCGCCGGAAGGGCATCCGCTGCCTCACCACGACGGCGTTGACTATCTGCTTCCTCATGTCTGGACTGCCCTTCTTGACTGATCCAACGACGATGTCCCCTAGGGTCGCTGTGGGATAGCGCCGCCGGACTCCCTTGTAGCCCAGGACCGCGATGATCTCCACCAGCTTGGCCCCCGTGTTATCGATGCACTCTAGCCTCGCGCCGCGGGGGAGGCCTCTCGTTTGCTTGCCTGGAAGGCCCTTCACGCCTCTACCCCCTCTTGGCGACCACGACGAAAGAGACAGTCTTCCCCAAGGGCCTGCACTCTCCGATGACGACCCTGTCACCTAGCCTCACTTCTAGGCAGGGCGGTGAGTGTGCCTTGATCTTCGACCGTCGCTTCTCGAGCCTCTCGAACTTCGGGATGAGTCTCTGGTAATCCCGCTGGACTGTCACCGTCCGGTGCATCTTCTCGGAGATGACCGTGCCCTCCAGCATCTGGCCTCGCACCTTCAGCTGACCGTGGAAGGGACACTTCGGATCACGGCATGCCTTCTCCGGCAAGGGCACGTCGAGCCCCGCCCCGCTCGCCTTTTGCGCCATCTCCTTCACCTCGCTTTCTTAATCCTATCCTCAGGCCTATAGAGCAGCCTCTCCCCCGGCACAAGCACCTCTCCGCCCCATTGGAAGGCGAAGGTCGACCCCCGCTTGGGGATCGTGAGCTCCCGGTCTCCCATAGCGATGCTGAGAGTCTGGCGGCTCTCATCTACCACGCGTCCCTCCATGCCTCGATGGCTGGGATCCGTGGCCTCCGCCACCCTCACGTCTAGACCAATGAGCTCGTGCTTCACCAGGGACTTCTTGCTTCTCTTCCCTATATCACCTGACCTCAACGTTGTAGCCCAACTCCGACAGCGTTTCTTCGACCTTCTTGCGGTGCTCTCCCTGCAGCTCGATCTTGCCGTTCTTGACGGTGCCGCCGGCGGCCACCTTCGTCTTCAGAGTCCTAGCGAGCTCGTCCAGGTCGACATCGCTCGCGTCAAGCCCTTCGATGATGGTCACCACCTTGCCGTACCGCCGCCTGTCACTCGTTATTCGTATTCTCTGAGTTTCCTTAGCGATCTCCTCACAAATGCAGAGCTCCTCGGGGAGTCCGCAAGTTGCGCAGATCGCCACTAGCCCTTATCCTCCTGGGTCTCTTCCATCACGGTTTCCTTCACTCCCTCTGGTTCTCCCTCTATGGAGAGGACTGTGAGCAATCGGGAGATGTTCTTCCGGAGGGCGCGTATCTTCCCGGGGCTCGGTGGGGCGCCGCCCATGGCGGCCACGCCCCTCTCGTACATGAGCTCGTCCTGGAGCTCCTTGAGCCTGGCCCTCCGCTCTGACGGGGACATCTCCTTGATTTCCCTTAACCTGATGAGCGCCATTTAGCCATCCTCCTTGCCCTCCTTCTCCACAGCCTCCTCCGGGGCCGCCTTCTTTGGGCTCACCTCGCCCTTGGTCGACTCTCCCCCCTTGGCCGGGGGCTTCGCCTTGGACCTGGGCTTTTCCTCCTCGGCCTCCTCTGGCTCCTCCTCCACGTCGCCCTCTTCCTCGATGACGACCTCCACATCCTCGCCGATATCCGCAGCGACTTTCTTGATCTTCTTCAGCTTCTTCTCCACTCGCTCGCTGGTCACCACCTTCTCCTTTCCAGCCTTGGTGAGGGCCTTGACAGCCTCCTCAGCCACCTCCTCGGCCTCCGGTTCCAGCTCCACCTCCTCCACCTTGACGGGAGCCTTGACCTCGATCTCGTCCGGGAGCTTCGCCTTGGGGTCGGTGATCCAAACGGTGACGCCAATGATCCCCTTCTTCACCTTGGCGGCGGCGAAACCCACTCGAACGAAGGTGTTCTTGGGCTCCCCGCAGTACTTGATATGGCCGGCCTTGAACTTCTGAGTGCGGTGTCTCTGGCTGGTGAGCTTGCCAGATATCTTGATGAGGACGCCCTTTGCGCCAGCCTCCATGATGCGCCTCAGGGTAGAGTGGCCAGCCCGACGGAAGTGCCACCCCCGCTCCAGGGCGCTGGACAGCTTCTCCGCCATTATCTGGGCGTTGAGAGATGGGTTTCCGACCTCCTCCACCTCTATCTGCGGGTTGTCGAGGCTGAAGTGACCGTCGATGTTGGCCGTCAGCTCCTTGATGGAGCTACCGCGCCGGCCTATCACAATGCCAGGCCTTTCGGCGAAGAGGGTGATGCGAGTCCCCATGGGGGTCCTCTGGATATCCAGGCCGCCGAAGCCCGCCCTCTGCGTCTCCTTCATGACATACTCCTTCAGGAGCACCCGCTTCAGGTTGTCCTGCAGGATCTTCCTCTCGCCCGCCACTACTCCACCTCCTTGAGGACCACCTCAACGTTGGTGGTCTCCTTGAACCACGGGCTGCTCCTGCCGTGGGCCCTCGGCCTGTAGGACTTTGTGGGCTGCCCGCGGTAGGCGGAGATGTGGAACACGACCATGCTCTCCGTATCCAGTCCCTTGTACTCCGCGTTCTGTTCTGCACTCTCCAGAAGCTTGAGGAGGTGCTCGGCCACCTTGGTGGGATACCCGCCGCCGCCAATGCCAGGCCGGTGGGCCACCTGCTTCTTGTACCTCCGGTACGGGATGGCCCGCCGCTCCTCGATGACCCCCTCCAGCATCTCCTTGGCGGTCTCCAGCGGCTTCTTACGCAGCGCCCGACATACCTCCCGGGCCTTCTTAGGTGAAATGGGGAGCTCCCTTCCGTAGGCCTTTGCCGTCGTCTCCTCACCCACTACCAGAGAGTACCCCATTTCTCACCCCTATTTCAGCGGTAGGAACTTGGAGGAACGCGTGGCGCCGACGCCAGGCCCCGAATGCTTCACGGGCTTCCGGGTGAGGGCGAACTCCCCCAAGTAGTGGCCGATCATCTCCGGCCTGATCTCGAACCTGATGAACTCACGTCCATTGTGGACGGCCACCTCTCTTCCGACGAACTTGGGGAGGATGGGGATGTCCCTGCGGTGGGTCCTCACGATCTCCTCCCCGGGGGACTGCAACTTCTCCACCACGATCCGGTGCTCGTCGGAGAGGCCCCGGGCATAGGTCCGTCGGACCCTGGCAGGCATGAGCTCCAGGACCTTGTCCACAGTCATCTCCTGCAGCTCTTCCACGCTGTAACCCCTGAAGGTGAACTCCCTCTTCCTTCGGGCCTCCGCGGCACCGGCCTTCTTCCTGGCGCGACGTCTAGCGGCCCTGGCCGATCCCGTTCCCCTCTTTGGCATCTACTTCTTCCTCCTCTTCTTCTTAGGCGAAAGCCTGCCCACCTTCCGGCCTGGCGGCGCATGGCTAGATACGGTGCTTGGTCTCCCGACGTGCTGGTGAGCCCCACCCCCATGGGGATGGCTGACGGCGTTCATGGCAACGCCCCTGACCTTGAAGGGCTCCTTCCCAGTGCTCCTGTACGACCTGATCTTCGTACCAGCGCTGGCGAAGGGTTTCTCCTTGTGGCCGGACCCGGCCACGACGCCCACCTGGGCCCTGCAGGCGGGGTCCACCCCTTTGTACTTGCCCGAGGCCATTTGGAGCGTGGTCTTCGCTCCCTGGCTGACGATAAGGGCAGAGGACCCAGCGGCCCTGCAGAGCCTCCCCCCGTCGCCAGGTTTCGTCTCGATGTTGTAGACCAGGGTGCCCTCCGGCAGCTTGCCGAGCTCCATCACGTTGCCACGCTCGACGGGGCCAAGGCCGATGGTGACCTCCTGGCCCTCAAACATGCCGTCGGGGGCGATCATCAGGTACTCGTTCTCATCGAACCTGACACGGGCAAGAGGGGCGGACCGACCGGGAGCGTGGATTAGCTTCAGGACGGTACCCTTGGCCCCCTTAAGCGGCGGTAAGGACACTGGACCAGCATGCCTATGGCTGGGGGACCTGAAGGTAGATGAGCCCTTTCCTCTGCGTTGTGCTATGATATTCTTGCCCATGGTATCCCCTAAAATACGCCTATCCTGGTGCCAATCTCCTCTGCGGAGTAACCCTCCTTGAGCTTGATGATGGCATGCTTTCCATCCTTTTTCATATGAGTGTTGACCTTTTCTACTTTGGCCTCGAAGAGTTCCTCGAAGGCTTTCTTGATCTCCGTCCTCGTGGCGTCCCGCTTCACAACGAACTCCAGCTTGTTGCCGTCCTTGAACCCCTGGGACGCGGTGCCCGAGAGGAGGTTGAGGGACTTCTCTGTGACGATGGGGTAGAGGAGGATCTCGTGGGGTCCCGCTGCTCCTACCACCTCTCCACCTCCCCGAAGGCCTTCTCGCTGTACAAACTCAGACGCCCAGGCAAGCCCCCGGGTGCTAGTAGCTCTGCGTTCAGGCCCTCCGGGCTGACGATCTCGACGCCCGGTAGGTTTCTGAAGGCCTTATAGGCTGGACATCCAGGAGAGAGGACCACAAGTGGTCCCCGTCTTCTCCGATACCGGCGTCCCCTCATGGTACCCTTGCCCGCCCTGACCTTCTTCACCGTGGCCCTGTCCACATCGTCGTAGAGCCCGAGGCGCTCTAGCAGTTCGGCTGCCTCCCTCGTCATCTCCATCTCCTCCACCCCGTCCTCCACGATAACGGGCACGGAGAGATTCTCGTCGAAACGGTGCCCGCGCTCAGCCACCAGGACAGGATGGGAGGTTGCAGCCAGCGCGGAGATGCGGGCGAGCCTCCTCTCCTTCTTGTTGATCTTCTTCTCCCACACGCGCTCTGGACGCGGTGGATGAGCTCGCCGGCCGCCCACGGTGCCCGGGGCCTGGGCAGCGCGTCTCATGTTCTTCAATCGTGGTACGCGGGAGACGCCACGCCCCTTTCCCCACCAGGAGACCGAGTGGCGAAGGCCCGCCTTGGGGCCAGGGCCGTAGGGCTGCCGCCGGTTTGCTCGGAAGGCGTCCACGGCACGCTTGATGAGGTCCGTACGCACCTCCGCCCTGAAGGCCAGCGGCAGGTCGATGACCTTCTTCACCTGGCCGTCGAGCCCGTACAGGTAAACCTGGCCCTCCTTCCGTTTCGGGAGCTTGGGCACCCTCTTCTCCTTCTTCTCTTCCTCTTCCTCGATGAGCAGGTACTCCTCCGACTCCAGGTGGGCGATGAGCCGCTCCCTGAGATCGGCTACGAGCCCTCCGGAGTCCAGGCCCAGGGTCTCACACCACTCCTGGAGCTGAGCTTTCTTAGCCTTCCGCACGTCCTTCGGTTCGATCTGCGGCAGCTCCTTCTTCTTGGGCTTCTTCGGCATCTCAGGCACCTTGCTTCGAGGTTAGGGAGACGTATGTCAGCTCTGGCTCCTCAACAAGCTTCACCTTGGGAGCCCGCATGGCGTCGCGGAGCCTGACGAGCCGTTTGCACGGTCCGGGGACCGAGCCCTTGAGGAGGAGGTAAGCGTTCTTGACGTCGCCGTAGCGCAGGAAGCCACCTTGCGGGTTGATCTCCCCACCATCGTCTCCGATCTTCACGATGAGCTTGTTGTACTCCGTCCTCTGGTGATAACCCACCTGGCCGGCCTGAGGCACCGTGGGCCGGACGTAGGAGGGTGTGAAGGTCCCCAGGGTCCCAACCCGTCTCCTTATCTTGCTGTCCTTATGACTCAGAATCTTGATGCCCCAGCGCTTCACTGCGCCCTGGAATCCCTTGCCCTTGGTGATGGCGGCCACGTCTACAAGTTGGCCCTCCTCGGCAAAGTTCCGCAGGGTCACCTCGGAGCCCAGGATGGACTTCGCGTACTCCAGCCTCTCGTCGATGGTACCACCGCCCACGCGAGTCTCCATGAGGTCGGGCACCTTCTTCGGGAGCCCCATGACGCGTTCCGGCTGAGTGTGGGCGAGGACCCGAACCTCGTCCACCATTCCGACGTCCACCTGTCCCCAGGCCTTGTCGGGGTTACTCGCCTTCGGCAGCGGCATCCTATCCGCTAAACCACTGTCGAGGTTCTTCGCCCAGATCTCGCCGAGGGCCTTTAGGCCTTCAGTGCTCTCGCGGTACAACCTCACGGCGGCGATGCGCATCGGAGGCACCTCCAACACGGTGACAGGTACCTGGATCTCCTGCCCCGCCGTCGTGCTGTGGGGGTTGAAGTCAACCATAAGGACGTGGGTCATTCCCGCCTTGTACCCCGCGAACGACTGTAGCCTAGGGCCTTCGCTAACCTCGGGCCAGGAGTTGAAGGTGGGAACCTCCTTCCCGGCCCTCTTCCTGGGCGAGTACGCCATGGAACCGTGCTTGGGCCTGCTGATGCGAGGCATCGAATGTCTCCGATTCCGAGGAGGGCGAGGCCTTCCTCAGCCAGGTCGTGACGCTTCTTGGGGCGCAGAACCGCGACGCCTCAAGGCTGGGGTCATTGCCCATGGGCGTCTGACCTAGCAGGAGGTTTTGAACCTTCGCGGCTATATAACCGTTTGCCAGAGACTGCCGGCACGGCAACCAGGCCTTGCTAGCTGGGGCTGCAGGAATCCAGACAGAGCTACCGCTATGGTTTGGACCTGGCATAGCCTGTCAACATTCCCTCAGGCCTATCAAGCTGGGCCTGCCCTCGCTGTAGTCGTCCAGATGGGGGATCTAGTACTTGCGACGACCCCGCGGACGTCTCTCCTTTCTCCGCCTAGGACCGCCACCGCCGTAGGAGCCTGAAGTGCTACCGCCGCGACGAGAGGTGTAGCGATCCGTCTCGTACTCGCGTTCCGACATATCCACTTCGGTCTTAACATCCGCGATGTCTTGGTCTGATGACTTGAATGAGCCGTACTTGCCCACGTTCAAACGCATGTGCCCCCGGACAAGGGAAACGTACCCGTTGTCGACACTTAGGACGTCGTCTTCAGCGACCCGATCGATCTGGTCGTCCCACAGGGTCATCGTCACAGTGGCGGTCTCATCTCCCACCACGGCCTCGACCAGGTCCCGCGAGTTGCCATACCTCGAGCCAATGGTCTTCCGGTCCCCCAAGCTGAGGACCTTTACTAACACGTCCACCTGCCTCATGCTAGGTGTCAATTCGTCTAACTTAGCCTTGGATCTTTCTTCCATTGTTTCACTCTGCTTTGACAATCCAGAGGATTTCGGATACGGCCCGAGATGTGAGTCCAAGAACCGTGAAAACTCCTGCTTGTCTACCAAGAATGACTAGCCCGTGCTATTTAAGTCTACCCTCCACATCAGCGCGGGCGATACTCAGGGACAATCCTAGGGAGTCCACCCAGCTGTCTCTATCTCCTCCCTGTCCGCACCGCCTATCGAGTGGCGTGTCCTCTAGGAGAGAGCGCAGGCCCAGGCTCATTACCGCAACTTGGCGAGGATCTTATCCATCTCATCGGCTGAGTATGCCCGCAGGGTCTCCGTCCGAACGTTGCCCTGGGACGAGATCGCCAGGGAAGCGGCTGTGGCCGT
>JABAOH010063237.1_pt1 | contig 31195 bp, 28 predicted proteins | sample 7062181 | NCBI WGS metagenome assembly JABAOH01 (sample SAMN14538630, study PRJNA623070) | marine sediment metagenome | biome: marine biome [ENVO:00000428]; feature: marine pelagic biome [ENVO:01000023]; material: deep marine sediment [ENVO:00002113]; isolation source: pool of 5 deep marine...
AAGTGGAGGACCCACGAAGGGGGAAAGTATCGATGCATACAGTAGGGGCGGACTATCCCGCAGTAGTGATGAAGGTCCGTAATGGGACTGGAGCGAAGGGGATGGGCCAGCTCGCAAAGAGGGGCTTGCCAACCATGAGAATGGGAGGAGCGAGTTTCTCTCTGCGTCGGCTTGGGGCCGTGAGGCATCAAGAGAAAGGCTGGCAGGAGCCGTATGAGCTGAGAGGTTCACGTACGGTTCTCTGAGGGACTGGGGGTGAAACTCCCCCGGTCTACTCGACTCGAAAGGCTAAAGGTCCACCCCTCACCCCTTCCACCTCCTCAGCGTAGCGCTTTCCTTTTCGCTGAAGTTATTGGGCCCGTCTGAAATGCTGAAGGTTCCCCTGTCGTTGGTTTCGGAATGTCAATTCAGCCTGTTGATAATTAGCGAAAGGAAAGCCAAAAACGCGAGCAAAGGTTGGAAATCGGGTTGAAAAACGACGTGAAGAAAAAAACAAGGGGGCTGCGGTAATATGCAACCCCCTGCTCTTATTGGCGGGGGACGACCTCTCAGTCATTCCGGGCAGGACGTTTTAGTCAGAGACTCGATAAAACGTCGACTCTTTCGGCTTTTGTTTTCTTTTCCCCCCCCGTCGCATCGCGCTCGCCCTATCTTCGACCTCTTCCGAATAGATTAGCCTCCATGGCCTTTTGATTTTTGTATATCGCGAGTTGCCTTGGTTATGGCGATCGAGCCTGGAGTTCAAATTCTGAGTGTAGCCGACGTAATAGGAACCATCTGCTAAGCTTTAGAGAATATAGATGAGGTAAGGCCTGCTCACAGGTACGAGAAAACCGAGGGGCCAGATCCCCTCTTGACCCCTCGGCTTCTGTAGTTGGCGGGAGCGACGAGACTTGAACTCGCGACCTCCGGCGTGACAGGCCGGCGTTCTGGCCAACTGAACTACGCCCCCGTTAGACTGACTCGGTGGCCGATACCTCCCCGGACCTTGTACCTGGTGAACTCGAGACTCACTGATATTCCAGTTGGAATGAGCGACCGGTCAGTTTCACTATACGGAAAGTCGGTTACAATCTGGTAGGCGGAACAGGGATTGAACCTGTGACCTTCGGCTTGTAAGGCCGACGCTCTCCCGACTGAGCTACCCGCCCAGATGAGCCAGTTAAATTATAGCAGGTGCCCTCCTGATGTCAAGAGCCGTGACCGTTGACGGTTCTCAGGGATCAGCTATCAGTGCGGCTCCTGGAGAAGACCTGTTCCCTGATCATAGGAGCAGAGAGGTCCTGATTTGCCTACCGACCCGTGAAGGCAGGCTTCCTTTTTTCGAGGAAAGCACTGAGACCCTCAAGATGGTCCTCGGTCTCATACACCTGACCGTAGAACTGAATGTCTCTCTCGATGAGTTCATCGAGAAAGAACGTCCAGGCCTGATTGATAGCCTGTTTTGCGTATCGAATCGACGCCGGGCCTTCTGCCAAACTCTGTGCGAGGCCGATCGACTCATCCATCAGCCTCTCGTGGGACACAACGGTGTTTACAAGGCCGATCCTCTCGGCCTCTTGAGCATCCACCATCTTTCCGGTGAAAATCATTTCCTTTGCTTTTCCTATGCCGATGAGTCTTGGAAGCCTAATGTTCCCACCGTATCCTGGCATTATCCCGATTTTGACCTCTGTTTGACCGATCTTCGCTCGGTCACTCGCAATACGGATGTCACATGCGAGCGCTAATTCACAACCTCCTCCAAGCGCCCAGCCATTGATGGCGGCGATTACCGGCCTGTTCAGACCCTCGAGAAATCGGAGAATCTCGTTCCCCTTAGAAGAGCCCTCGAGGGCATCTGCGGGCGTGCGTTTTTTGAGAGCTGAAATATCGGCTCCTCCGACAAATGCCTCTCCAGAGCCCGTAATGACGACGGAGCGAATCGCATCATTCGACTCGACCTCCCTCAATATCTGGTGAAATTGATCCCAGGTTTCAGAATCGAGGGGGTTTCTCTTCTTAGGGTTGCTAAAGGTGATTAACGCGACTTTCCCTCGAACTTCACAAATAACCGATCGACTTTCCATCTCTTTCCCTCTTCTGATTGATCTTTTGGTGTTTCCCATCTAGTTAAAGTGTAGCGGGGAGAAAAGTGGCCGCAACATTTTGCTCCGAAATGGCTCGTCAATTATAGCACACTTACACTGAGCCCATTCTGGGTGCTGTCCCCTGAATTCTGTCTCTTTTCCATTTTGGACTTTGCATTAGGCAGGGATTTTTGTTAAGAATAAGGGTTACCCATTCAAAAGAAGTCAGAGAGGAGACCCGATGGCTGAGGAAAAGAAGAGCAAGAAGAAAAATAAGGAACCTGATGAAGAGAAGGCAGTAGAAGAAGAGGCTGGCGCCTCTGAAGAGAAAGTAACGGCAGAGACTGCTGAAAAACCAGAAGAGGCCCCGACTGAGGCAACGGCTGAAAGCAAAGAACAAGAGATTGAGGAAAAGCCAGAGACTCCTCCTGAAGAGGACGTGGCCAAGCCGGAGCTGAAAAAGGAAGATCTGAAAAAACCACTGGAGAAGATGACAGCAAAGGAACTCAGGGAGGTCGCCGCAGGGATTTCGAGCATTTCTGGAGCCCATGCGATGAAGAAGGAGGATCTCCTGGCTGCCATCCAGAAGGCGTGGGGAATCGAAGAGGAAGAGGCGCCAACGAAGGTCGTGAAAAAGGAAGTCGCTGCCCATATTGCGGAACTGAAAGCAAAGATTCGGGAAATCAAAGCAAAGCGGGCGGAAGCCCTTCAGAAAAAAGATAAGAGGATGGCCAAGATCTACCGCCGCCAGATTAGTCGTCTAAAGAAACGCACCCGCCGGGCAGCGTGACAAATCATGGACAGGTCACAGAAGAAAGCACATGGATCCTCAGAGGCCTTTTTCGGAGCCTCTCTGCGAGGTGCAGCAAAGTCCTGTGACTACGCGAATTGGTATGCCCAGAGTTTCCGTCATTGTTCCTACCTGTAACCGTGCCCAATTCCTTCAAGAGGCGGTTGAGTCCGTTCTCGGTCAGACTTTTCGCGATTTTGAACTCATCGTGGTGGATGATGGTTCCACGGACTGTACGCCCTACCTTGTCAAAAGATGGGAAGACCAGGTTCGGTGGATCCGACAAGAAAAACTTGGTGTGAGCCGAGCTAGGAATACGGGGATTCGAGCGGCCAGGGGCAGGTACGTCTCTTTTCTCGATTCAGACGACCTGTGGTCAAAAGGAAAACTAGAAATCCAAGTGGCTTTTCTTGATGCAAACCCACACTTTGGGGTCTGTTATACGGACGAGGTGTGGATACGCAAGGGGCGACAGGTCAATCCCAGGAAAATCCATGGGAAATACTCTGGATGGATCTTTGACCGATGCCTCCCACTGTGCATCATCAGTCCCTCATCGGCCATGATCCGTAAAGAGATCCTTGTCGCAGTCGGTGGCTTTGACGAGAACTTGCCCGTATGCGAGGATTATGATCTCTGGCTCCGTATTGCCTCTCGGTTTCCAATCTATTTTATCGATAAAAAGCTGATCGTGAAGCGAGGAGGTCATGCCGACCAGCTCTCCAACCGCTCCTGGGGAAACGATCGGTATAGGGTGCTGGCCCTCGAGAAACAGGTATCCTGCGATCATCTGACCTCTCATGAGAGAAGAGCCACCCTCGCGATGTTACGACGGAAGTGTTTGATCCTTGCCAGTGGCTGTCTCAAGAGGGGAAAGACTGAGGAAGGCATCAAATACAGGGACTTGGCTGAAAGATACGGACACGCAATGGGAGATGATGGTTAGATGGTAAGACGAACAGTCGGTGGCACAGGCCAGAAGAGCCGCACGAAGAGGACACAGAACAGAGGCGATGAGGGTCCTCTCCTTCAGTGGGTGAAACTTGCCGAAATCGACCGGTCTGATGAGCTTTTTGCCATGAGCTTTGAACCTGACTTGGCATTGCTGCGCGAGTCTGCCAAGCACATGGGAATTCTGGAACCCATATGGTTGAGGAGAAAAGCGGTAAAGCTCCAAATCATTCACGGGTTCAGGCGGTTCGATGTAGCCCAGACGCTGAAAATGAGGACGCTCAGGGCGCTCATATGGGGGAAAGATCAGATAGGTGATCGGATTGCCTTTGAGATGGCGCTCCATGGGAACATTGCGGCTCGGGGACTGAACGTAGTCGAGAAAGCCATGACCCTTGAGAAACTTTTAAGTCGTTTCGGGGTAATGAGAGATGAGGTCATTCGAACCTGGCTTCCCCTTCTCAACCTTGACCCCAATGAGAAGGTCCTGAACAGTTTCTTGTTGGTCAAAACGTTTTCCCTCGACGTTAAGAGGTATCTCCACAGCCATGGGGTGAGTCTCAATAACATCATGTTACTTTCAGAGTTCTCTCGAGAGGAGAGGCAAAGGCTCTGTCGTTTCCTCTCACGATTGAGAATTGGTGAAAACGTGTTGAGGGAGATTCTAATCCATCTAAGAGAAATTGCTCGACGGGATGGCATTGGGGTAACCGATCTCGTCTCAAACTCCAGGATCCAGCGTCTTTTATCGAATAATCGCCTCTCAGGCCCCCAGAAGATCGAGGCGGTCAGGAAGTTCTTGAAAGAGAAGCGTTATCCCAGACTTTCAGAACTTGAGGGCAAATTCCGCCTTTGCAAGAAAAGAATGGGCCTTCCTCCACAGATTGAAATCGCTCCACCTCCTTTTTTCGAAGGGGACCGATTCAAAGTTCAATTCCATTTTGGAAGTCAGCGGGAATACGAGGCCGTCCTGGGAACCCTCAATAAACTCTCAAAAAAGAGTGTTGGAAACCTACTGGCGATCAAAGGCTACAGAGATGGAACGGTTTGAAAGAATCCTTCTCGATAAGGCCGTGGCGGATGATGAGCGAGCTCGTTCGATACTCCTTAGACTCGGCGGTGTGCCAGTAGAAACAGTCGACGGAACAAGCCACGTCCTTCGCATAGCTCAATCCCTGAAAGATCCTCTCGGCCAGGGAAAAAGACTGCTCTTTCTCTCCTCCCATAAGGGGAGGATGGTGGGGATCTGTCCCGGCACATCAGGTCATATCTGCTGCGGCTACCGGATTCTCGACCTGATGTCGAATTGTCCCATGGACTGCTCCTACTGCGTTCTTCAGAGTTACTTGAATAATCCCGTGGTTACCGTTTTCACGAATCTCTCTGACCTGATTGATGAGCTAGAGATGGAGACAAATCGGCCTCATTCTTCCGTCTTTAGGGTCGGCCCCGGCGAGCTGTCAGACAGTTTGGCTTTGGATGAACTGACCCGTTTCTCTGAAGAATTGATCGCCTGGTTTGCCGATCACCGCGACACCGTACTCGAATTGAAAACAAAACACAGCCGGGTGGATCACCTGCTCAATTTCAGGCACAATGGACGGACAGTGGTTTCCTGGTCGCTAAATCCTCAAGCGATTATCGAAGCAGAAGAGCATGATACCCCCTCACTGATTGAACGACTCAAGGGAGCCCGGATGTGCCAGGATGCGGGCTATCCCATCGGCCTGCATTTTGATCCGCTAATTTTTGACGATTATTGGGAGAAGAAGTATCAAGAGATGGTGAACCGGATTTTTCAATTCTTGGACTCCAAAGGGGTGATCTGGATCAGTATGGGAAGTCTCCGATTCCCCCCGTCTTTGAAAAGGGTTATCGAGGATCGATTCCCGGAGAGTCGGATTCTTCTTGGTGAGCTATTCCCTGGGAAAGATGGAAAATTGCGATATCTAGAGCCCATAAGAGTCGGCATGTTCCAGAAGATGATTTCCTGGATTCGGGATATCGATTCGACCCTGTTTGTCTACCTGTGCATGGAGACCCATCCGGTCTGGAAAGCGGTCTTTGGGTGGAGTCCAAACAGCACAGAGGGGCTGATCGAATTATTCGACCGACGATGTCGAGACTTCATGAGGTCGAGTCGCTGAGAATCGATTCGAGAGGATGCCAAAGAACCGAGTGGTGCAATTGCTCAGGGGGGCAAGGGAGAATTCCAAAGACATGACTCGGCGAGTCAAGGCTGTCAGTTATTGGACGGTAGGGTGGAGATCGAGTGTATAGTTACAGTCTATCGAGAGCCGGTGGAAGACCTTTGTGAGTATCGATCTCCGTAGACGGGACATGCCAGGTAATAGCCCTTACGGATTGACTTTTCCTTCTAAGGCCTGTGTGATTTTTCTTTTGAGTTCGGAAAGATCAGAGGATTTTACGACGTAGTAATCAGCAGCAATGGACTTGAGATCTCCCTTGAACATGCTATAGGCAGAACACAGAATGACGGGTAGGTCATAAAATTTCTCTCTTATCACCTGCAGAAGGTCGAGGCCGTTATACTCCGCCATTTTGATGTCGAGAACGACAACATCAGGTTTTTCTTTTTCGATTTTTTCAGTCAGCTGATGTCCATTTTCCGCTAGGGCAACGTCGTATCCATCGCTTGTCAATTCCTCTGAATAGAGAAGCCTGATTGACTCCTCATCATCGACAATCATAATCTTAGTCATGGGTGCCTCCCTTTGTTTATGGTTCTGATCTTAAGCGTCGTCCCAACGCTTGATGAGATACGGTTTTGTCTCCTCAAAGACGATGCATTGATCCTCCACATACTGCTCTGCCTGCTCACTCGATATGGTCTCCACATTGTTCACATAACTCAGAACCCTTCCGTAGAAAAGGGGGTGTAGTGAATCAAGCAGATGTTCGGCTTTGTCACCTACCTTTTGGAAGGCAACGGCATAATCGAAGAGTATTTTTGCCCAGAGTTCAGTAGGGAAATCGAAATGGTCTAGGCCGATATCGGCCACTTCTGTCACCTTTGAGAATACCTCATTGGCTAAAACATCCTTCCATTGATCCCTAAAGGCTTCGATACCTTTGATGAATCGGGAATAAAGCCTTTTTTTGCTAATGCGTATTCCCTGGGTTGTTTCTGTCTCACGCTGGCCGAATCCAAAAATGGCTGTTGGTTTACTCCATTTGACGTTTCGCCATTTTTCTACGTAACGGGCCATCAGAGTGAATATTGTCCCCACCACTTGATTCCACACAGGTCTCAAATCTGCCGTTGGGTCTGCAGGTTCGGTCCCCGCGGGTCTGCCCATAAAGGACTGGCAGATTGGAATCCCTTGCGTGATGGCGAGAGTGATCATCCAGATGTCGATGCCGAGTTGTGAGATTCGGTCATCCCATAATCTGTCATCACTATAGAGCTGGGCTAGCCGGCCGGAGAATGCGAAGTCCCCCGCTATGGGCTGCCGTATACGTCTACCGTAAAGGGCCCGGGTCAAGGGGTACGCCAGATTATTGGTAACCATTCCGTCGAATTTGTCGTGAAGATACAGGGGAGAGACAAATCCGAAATTCCGGAACAGGGGGTCCCCGAGGTTCTTTATCCACCGAGGAGTAACGCTTACGGGGTCTCCTTGAACGACAATGACGGCCCTTGCGTCTAGTTCAACTGCCTTTCGGAACAGGTTTCGGAGACTGTTGCCTTTGCCCTGGACACCTTTGGGCGTTGAGAGATAGATTTTAGGCACTCTTGTTTCCACCTCGAAAAAGGTCTTTTGGGTGCCATCGTCTGAATGATTGTCGCAACTGATAATTACAGACTTTCGATCGGGAAAAAACTCGACCAGCCCCTCATCGACTTTTTCTGTTGGCGAGCCAATTCGTTTCGTCTCGTTCCAGGGCAGAATACCGACGACGATCTCCGCCTCTTTGACGTTGCTGGGATTTTCCTCATAGAATGCTCTCATGCCTTTGTAGCTCCTCCCATTTTGTCTAAGCCTAGAACATAACACAAACCCTTTGCAAGTCAATATTTGTGACAATCGAGTTTTCGAACTTTTGGTCACGGTGGCGGAGAATCTTGAGCGCGCCTGGAGCGAGCCGTAGCTTTAGTAAAAAACCTCTGGAAAATCAAAAAAGGGGGGGTGGCTCCAGTCAAGGCCAGACGATGATACCTCTATCCACTCGTTAAGAAATCCACCGGGGCTCTTCGGAACAAACTCACGTGGGAACACAAGTCCTATTGTAAATTTCGACTTTTTCTGTTATGGAGGAGGGAAGGGCAACACAATTAGGGCCACGATCGGAATTGACGGAGAGGCGTACATGAAGGCAATCATCCTCGGGGCCGGTTACGGCACCCGTCTCTATCCCTTGACGCGAGACACACCAAAACCTCTCCTCTTGGTTGGGGGGAAGTCGATTCTGGAACACATCTTGGGGAAAGTAAAAGAGGTCTCTGGCCTACAAAGCGTCCTGATTGTGACCAACGACAGATTTGCGAAGCATTTTGAGGAGTGGAACAGGGATTTCCAGTGGCGTAGCCCCATTGAAATCATCAATGATGGAACGACCACCAACGAGAATCGGCTTGGTGCGGTTGGGGATATCCATTTTGCCATACAAAAAAAGGGTATCGATGAAGACGTGCTCATCGTCGGGGGTGATAACCTTTTCGAATTTGACCTCGAGAAAGCAAGGGAATTCTTCGACGAAAAGGGATCGTCAGTTGTGGGTCTCTACGATATGGTCGACAAAGGGAAAGTTGCACGACTTTATGGGGTCGTTTCGATTGACGAGAAGTCAAGAATTGTGGGGTTTGAAGAAAAGCCTGAGAGACCGAAATCCGCTCTGATCAGCACAGCGGTATATTTTTTGAAAAGGGATGATCTGGAAGAGCTCCGGCGGTATATCGACGGGGGGAATCGTGCCGACAACCTCGGCGACTTCATTCGCTATCTCATAAAAAATAGAAACGTCTATGGGTACGTTTTTCGAGAAAACTGGTTTGACATCGGAAGTTTTGAACAGTACGACATGGCAAACGAGTATTTCTCTAAAGTCTCTCCGTAGGTTTCAGGTGGAACTGGATGGGTGGTTTATACCCTGCCACACCACAGCCCGTTCTCAAGTTTGAGCCTGACATATAACTCCCCACGTCAAAAATCCCACTGCCCAGCCCGGATTATTCATGAATCCCTGTTGGCTCCATGAACACTCTCCCGAGCCTGTCGAGGGACTTCGACTACGGCCTTTTCAGGCCTCCGCTCAGGGCTAGCCTTGAGTCCCTCGATTTCACTTGGGATCCTGAGCTTGTCGAAGGACAAGGTGCAAAGCACCCTGTCGAAACCCGCAACAAAGATTTTCAATTTGTGCGGGTGCTTACAAATCCTAAAGGTTCGTGAATAATGCAGGCTAGGTGTAAAACATGTGAGGTGTTCTAGAGTCATACCCACTTGGCCAGATCCGTTCCGCGCCCCAATGAGCTGAGCCCACGAATCATTCCTAGCGAGTTATGAAACATTTTCGGTAGATTTGAACCGTGGCCTCGGGCGTCTATCAGTTTGATCTTGGCTATGTCTGCGGACTTATGGTCATCCTCACCGTTGGAGCTTGAACCACTCTCGACATACTGGGTTCATAATAGATAGCGTGGCGTTTGGGAGAGAAACCAGATAAGAAACTCGCGGTAGGTCATTTTCCACACGGCGACGTTGAGGAGCTTGTCGACGACCTCTTCCCGGCTGGCAAGGATTCGCAGAAACAACCCTGGAAGGCTATGGAGGACCTTATTAAGATAAAAGGCGTAGCGAAGCCTCGCGCCAAAACGTTCATCACACCGCTGTTGGAAAAGCCTCAGGTCGACCCTGGCGTTACTGCCGTGAGCAAGGGCCTCTTCAATCGTCTCGGCTGCCAGTTTTCCTGATAGGATGGCATAGCCAATACCTTCCCCGACAAAGGCATCCACAAATCCTGCCGCGTCTCCAACGAGGATGATCCGATGATCTGTCACCCTCCTGCGGATTCCTCCGATAGGGAGGAAATGGCTCCGAACCTTCTGTCTGCCATCGAAGCCGTGTTTTGTCAGGAAGCCCCTCATCAAACCGATTGAGTTTCCAATTCGGCTACGGAGTCCACCAACTCCAACGGAGTAGTAGGTGTCGTGAGGAAAAATCCAACCGTAGCCTCGATGGGCTACGTCAAAATAGACGCGGATCTTTCCTTGGGTTCGTCTTTCTATTTCCTCTTGAGAGCTTTCGATTTCAGTAACAACGGTCATCCCGGCTTCCTTCGGCCCGAAAGGCCCTCGAATTCTTCTTGCCAGCCCTCCCATGGCACCCTCTGCGATCACAAGGCACTGACCTCGGATAGACCCCTTGTCGGTGAGCACTTCAACGTAATCGGGGCTGGTATGGTAGTCCTTAGCTTCAGTTTTGAGGCGTGTTTTGGCCCCTGCCTCTTTTGCCTTGCTTAGGAGGAAATCGTCAAAGGTCGGCCGTGAGGCCATGATTCCGATTCGAAAGGGTTTGTGAGCCTCAGCAGAATTCTGCTTGTAGAAAACACGACCTCCAGACAAATCGCGCTCAACGATGTCCTGGGGTATCTCGAAATCGAGGGTCGAGAGAGCCCATCGGGTCACTACGCCGGCACAGGGCTTGTACCTGGGAAATTCCTTTTTTTCAATTAGGAGCGTGTCGAGCCCCTTGAGGGCGCATTGCCGTGCAGCAGTGGTTCCTGAAGGGCCAGCACCGATGACAATGACATCATGAAGCTTTCCGCTCATGACGGAATCCATACCATTGTACGGCGGATGAAGTCAAATGTCTGAAATCTGCCCCCCAAGCATGACGGCCCCGCTGATCTAAAGGGCGGCCTTGCAGATGTTAGGGATTTCGTCTGCTGTGGCAGCTCGAGGTAAGAGAGGGACCATGAAGCGACTCGCCATGGTCTCTGATAGGTTTCTAAGATCCTATTCTCTGAAGCCATAATTGGACAAACCCGCGGATGATCCCACCTCTCCCCTCTACCGAATGAGAGGGCGGTGAAAATCATAACGAAAAGAGCATTCGTCCCTAAAAGGCGTGAGCGTATTTACCATCGAATCGAGCGTCTACCTTTGAACCCTTCCCGAAGTTTCTCCCCCGAGAAGGCTTTCCACCTCGTTTGATGAGATAAGGGGAAGGTCCCCGGGAATAGAATGCTTGAGACAGGAAGCCGCAACTGCGAACTCTAGCGCGGTTTGGTCACTGTCAAGATTAATAATTCCGTAGATGAGTCCAGCAGCGAACGTGTCGCCTGAGCCAACCCGGTCAACGATATCTCGGATCTCGTACTTCCTGGAAACGAGAGTATCATCCCTGTTGTTCAAAACAGCTGACCAGCCATTGTGATCAGCAGAATAACTCTCCCTCATGGTGATAGCTATCTTCTTAAGGTTTGAAAACCTCTCGAGGACTTTTCCAGTGAGCGCTCTGTATTTCTCTATGTCAAGCTTGCCAGAAGTCACATCAACGTCCGCTGTTACTCCCAGTGATTTCTGGCAGTCCTCCTCGTTTCCCACGGCGATATCGACGTATTTGATCAATTTTTCCATCACCTCCGGAGCCGCTTTTCCATACTTCCAGAGTTTTTTGCGGAAATTGAGATCACACGAAACAGTTACCCCCTTTTCTCTCGCCTTTTTTACTGCTTCGAGTGAAAGCTCGGAGGCTGAACTGGAGATGGCGGGCGTTATGCCAGTTATGTGAAACCATCCTGCGCCCTGAAACACATTATCCCAGTCGATATCTCCTGGGGAAGCTTTTGAAATAGCTGAGTGGGATCTGTCATAGATAACTTTGGAAGGTCTCTGGTTTGCTCCAGGTTCCAAGAAATAGATCCCCAACCTCTCCCCTCCTCTTACAATTAGGGATGTATCTATTCCGTGTTTTCTGAGTTCTCTCACGCAGGCCTCTCCGATTTCGTTCTCCGGAATTACGGAGACAAAGGCAACATCAAGCCCGAGTTGGGCGAGTCCCACTGCCACGTTCGCCTCCCCACCCCCAAATGTGGCTTCGAGAATAGGACTCTGGAGGAGCCTTTCCACACCCGGAGGCTTGAGCCTTAACATGATTTCACCGAATGTGACACACCTCTGCATTTTCTCCCCCTAAGGTGTCATATCTTTTTTTGCAAAAGGTGAATCGCAAATCCTGACACCATTTTTTCGACGTAAACTGAATGTAACCTTCCTTCTTTTTCCTTTGCAGTCTCGGGCATAATCGAAACGGATTTTCTATTGAGGTGAGCAATTGCTCTCTGTATGTTGTTTGTCGCTATGGCGATGTGCCCTTTATCTCCCAACATCGGCTTCTTGGTCACCTCAAAACCGGTCCCTGCGAAAACCGAACTTTTGCCTGGTTTCACTGGAAAGTGGAAAACTTCAAAGAGCTCATTTGCTGCTCCAAGGGCCTTCTCTTCACTTTCTTCGTTGATTCCCAAATGGGCAAACTCGAATCCGAGCAATTTGGAGACGGCCTCCTTGACGAGTCGAGTGATTTCGTCAAATCTTCCAGAAGAGATCAGATCCGCTTTCACCATCCAGCTCCCCCCGCAGGCATGAACTCGGTCGTAGGTGAGATAAGCGTTGAAGTTATCCGCGTTGATTCCACCGGTTGGAATAAACCTGATACCACTGTACGGGGCGGCCATGTCCTTTAGAAATCTAAGACCTCCTGATGCCTCTGCGGGAAAGAACTTCACTACCTCGAGTCCCCGCTCCAGAGCCATCTCCAGGACAGTCGGCGTATTCAATCCCGGCATCACCGGAATGCTACTCTCAACACAGTGGTCCACCACCTTTGGATTGAAACCGGGCGAGACGATAAACTTGGCCCCAGCATTAACTGCCCTCTCAACCTGGTCCACTGTGAGGACTGTACCGGCACCGACAAGGAGCTCAGGCAGTTCTCCGGTTAGGATCCTTATGGCCTCCTCAGCTGCATCGGTCCTGAAAGTGATCTCTGCCAGAGGTAGATCCCCGTGCATGAGCGCTTTGCCCAGGGGAATGGCATCATCCGCCTTGTCGATTTTGATCACCGGAACAAGGCCAAACTCACCGATTTTCTCCAGAACCTCGTCCATCAAAAAAAACTCCTTTTGTCTTCGTGAGAGTATTGATGCATGAGTATATTATTATCCTATCCCCATCTCTTGATCTGTTCATGACACTGGTCACAAACCGATCTGAGGATTTACACGGGTCTTAGGGTGGAGTCAAATGCTTCAGACGTTGCCAGGAACCGCAAGACCGAATTGACAAGACGCCTGTTTTCGGATTCCGGGGGTCGGGATAGAGTAGCTTTTCTGGAGGCCCTCGCGCAGGTGCCTCCTAGAAAGGGAATGAGACCCCAAACTCTTTACCCAGTTGACGAAGCAAGTTAACGTCCTGATCCCCCATCGGACATCCTTCTTTCTCTCGCTGCTTTTTGGTTTTCCATTCAGGCTCACCTGGGATGAGAATTTCGTCCACTTCCGGTGCCTTGGGTTGACTCTTTAGGTCTGTCAACAATTCATCCATCCGTTTTTTGAATTCTTCCACTGGGCAGAAGGCTGCAATATCGATGGCTTGAATATAATGGCCCATGATGGCTTTGTTCTCCCAATCGTCGAATTTCCGAACGATATGGGCGCCATAGGGCATACCCGTGAGCCGGCTCGAGAGAATCTCGATCATGAGGCTGATCGCATACCCTTTGGGCCCGCTCATCGGGACAACGGCATAGGCTTTAGTGGAATCGGTGACTGGCTTTCCGTACCGATCCACGGCCCAATGGGGTGGGATTGATTCCCCGGCTTCGGCGGCAGCCCTGACCTTGCCGAAAGCGACCTCGCTTGTCGCCATATCCATGCAAAACCATGGGTAAGTTTCGGCGGGTATACAACAACAGATTGGGTTGGTACCAAGAAATTTCTCTCGTCCGCCAAAGGGGATGACATCACATTCACCATCGGACATCACCAAACCAATGCAATCTTGTTTTGCACAATACTCTCCATAGTAGGCAGCCGCACCGAAATGATTAGAATTCTTAACCGACACAAGCCCAATACCGGCGTCCCGAGCAAGGTCTACCGCCTTTCGAGCGGCTTCGAGAGTCGAGAGCTGGCCGAGTGAGTAATCTGCGTCGAGCATCCCTACCCCGGCTCTTCTTTTCTCGAAGTGAAACCGAGGGGTTGGATTAATCAGCCCTTTCTCTAGGCGACGTGCATAGAGATCAGCGAGATAAATGCCGTGGGTATCTACCCCCCTCAGATTGGCCTCCACGAGGATTTCAGCAACTATCCTGGCATCCCTGTTGGGAACGCCGACTTTTCGAAAGACTTCCTCGCCGAAGGTCCGAAGATTATCTGCAGGAATAAGGTAAGACGTTTTCATGACTTTTTCTCTCTCGGATACCAACAGTTATCGTCAAGAATCTTGAAGATCCCATGCCCCTTACTTCTTGAAAAACTATTATGATATCAGGCGCCAATGAATGCCGAGGCCAGATCAAGATGCACAGCTAATCCTCTCATCCCATTCATATGGATGTAACGGAGAAACCGCCGTCCACCACAAGGTTAGATCCTGTAATGAAGCTGCCTGCCTTTTCAGAAGCGAGCAGCAGGGTTGCACCGACCAGTTCCTCCGGTTCCCCAAATCGCTTTGTGGGAGTGCGGTCGAGGATGGCCTTTACCCTCGACTCGTCAAGAACTCTGCGATTCTGCTCGGCCGGAAAGAAACCAGGGCACAGGGCGTTGACTCGAATCCCGTATCCGGCCCATTCACGAGCTAAATTCTGGGTCAGATTCCATAGGGCTGCCTTGGCGAGGCTGTAAATAAATGTCCGGCTCAAGGGGCGAATGGCGGCCATCGAGGACATATTGATGATGCATCCCTTCTGCCCGTGATCGATCCAGTGTTTTCCAATGAGTTGGCAGGCTAAATGGACCGCTTTCAAATTGCTATCCAAGAGGTTTTCAAAGTCCTCATCCTTGATGTCGAAGTAAGGAATTGGAGGATTGATGGCTGCTCCATTAATCCAGATGTCTATGTGCCCAAACCATTTAGTCACTGCAGGAATGATATTCGCTACCTGATTTCGGCGGGTCACGTCTGCCTTGAAATATCGTGCCTCATCGGCGGGGCTCCCCCATTCGCAAAAATGTTCCTCCGCTTTTTCCTGGTTCCGTCCTACCAGAACAACTCGGCAGCCGGCTCTCCAAAGCCCCCACGCCATTGCCCCGCATAGAACACCGGTGCCTCCAATGACCACGGCAACCTTGTTCTCGAGATTGAAAAGCTCTTTCAAGAATTTGGACGATTCGTGTTTCTTCAATTCACCCTCCGGCCTTTTTTTACCTCCCTGGCGGTTTTGATCAGCGACCAGCTCGAAAAATCCGAGGACCCGTCTGCAAAGCGAAAGAGATCAGAGCACGGGGTCTCCTTTGTTCAGGCGACGTTTCAATCTTAGTCGATTTGAGATTGTCAACAAGGTTTCTCGAAGAGAGCGGCATTACAAGATTCTGCGCAGGCTCGCTACCCAAAAAACCATTCCTCAGTTACGCTGTGTCCTCAGAATAGACGTGCTCCATATTAGCACGAAAGTGATGAGGGGACAACGAAACGCAGAAGGAATAGATTGACACGTCAAATCGGCTGGATTACAATGGGACGTTGAATGGGCCGGTCTTCAAAGGGGCGTCTGGCGAAAGGAGGTGAATGGGAAGAGCAAGGAATCGAAAGGGTCGTTGGACACTGTCTCAGAGGAGACGTGACAGAGAAAGGAGGGCGATGAATATGAAAAAAGTCGCATGTATCAGCTTGTGCGTGGCCGTCTCGCTGATTGCATTCTCCTTCAGTTCGGCAATAGCGGAACAGGTCAACCTAAGGTTTTCTGACTGGCATCTGACTGAAGATGTCTGGAACAAGTCACTGAATGAAGCCATGGAGATTTTCCATAAGAAGCATCCGAATATCAAAGTCACGCTTGAACCTGTTTCCTACAAGGAGAAGGAGACTAAATACACGGTGGAGTCTGCGGCAGGTAGAGCGCCGGATGTCTTTCACGTCCATGCCTTTTCCCTGCCGATGTTTTTCAGCAAGGGTTATGCGAAAGATTTGACGCCTTTCATTGAAAAGGAAGGACCAGGGTTCCTGGACGCATGGTATGAGTTGCCAATCGAACTGATGAAGTACGAAGGGAAAGTCCATGCCATGCCAGGTGACTACATGACAATGGTTCTGTTTTACAACACAGAGATGTTCAAAGCGGCTGGGCTCGATCCAAACAGACCCCCGAAGACCGCCGACGAGTTTCTCGAGTATGCCAAGAAACTCACCCGTGACACGGACGGAGACGGGAAAGTCGATCAGTGGGGATTCGGCACTGTTGGAGCCAAGAGCCCGGGGTTTCCCCTCAGATTTGGCCCCTGGCTCTGGAGCTTTGGAGCCGATTATCTGACCCCTGATATGAAACGGTCCGCCTTGAATACACCGGAAGCCAGGGAAGCCTTTTCGTTCTTTGTGGAACTCTACACCAAACATAAAGTTGTGCCGCCGGGGTTAACGGCCATGAATCCCCAAGAGGTTCGAACACAGTTCGCCCAGAAAAAAGTGGCCATGATCCTGGGGTCCGGATGGACACCTCCCATTGTCAATAAAATCAATCCCGATCTAAACGCCTTTGAGGTCTTGAAGGCCGCCCCGGCACCGATGAAGAGGAAACAGGCAACGGCTATCTGGTTGAGCTCATGGGTCATCAGCCCCAATACCAAGCACCCTAACGAGGCCTGGGAGCTCTCCAAATTCATTACCAGCAAAGAGATAGAGCTCAAGTGGTTCATGGACAACCGCGTTACCTCTTCTCGAAAGGATGTCAGCGGCGTCGCTCCGGAGATTCTAAACGATAAGTTTGCCAGTGTCCTCGCCTCGCAACTCCCTTACGGAAAGGTAGAACCTCAGATCAAACAATGGCCTGAAATCATGGACACATTCACGACGTCTCTTCAGGAAGCCATCGTGGGCATGAAGACCCCGGAGCTAGCCTTGGGTGAGGCTCACGAAAGGATCAGCGCCATCCTCGCAAGGTGAGAAAGCCGAGACAATCGAGGATTTAGGGTTATCGGAAAAGGGGAGCGAGTCGCTCCCCTTTTCCGAAAGGGGTGGCCCCTTGAGCTTTGGCATTCGGATAAAAGACCGGCACATGTGGGTCCTTTTCGTGGCCCCTGGAGTCTTGCTACTGGTTCTGGTTCTTGGTTTTCCTGCCGTTACAAGCCTCTCGTACAGCATTCAACCCGAACAGGCCGATACTCTCTCCTATACTTTTTCAAATTACACAAACCTCCTGAAAGATCCTTTTTTTGACAAAACCTTCTGGAACACAGCGATCTTCGTGTTTCTCAGTGTGGCGAGCCACTTGATTCTGGGGCTCGGGGTGGCCATGGTGTTGAACACCGCTCTTCCAGCAAAACCGCTGTTCCGCCTGATTGCTTTGCTCCCGTGGGTTGTGCCGGATGTTGTGGCGGGAATCATCTGGAAATGGATGTACGACCCCATCTACGGAGCTCTCAACGATGTCTTACTGAGAATCGGTTTGATTGCTTCACCCGTAGAATGGTTGTCGAATCCAAACCTGGCGTTGTTCAGTGTGGTTCTTGTTAATCTCTGGCGAGGTTTTCCTTTTGTGATGTTGATTCTCTTGGCAGGTCTTCAGGCTATTCCTCAATATCTGTATGAGGCTGCGGCAATTGACGGAGCTTCCAAGTGGCAACTTTTCTACCATATCACCATTCCAGGACTGAGGAAAATGATTATCGTTGCATTGGCGTTGGACACCGTCTGGGAGGTTCGACGCTTTGGCCTTATTCAGGCCATGACCCAGGGGGGACCGGGCGTTCTGACCGAAGTTCTTTCTACCTATACGTACAAACAGTATTTTCAATTCTTCCGATTCGAATATGCCTCTGCAATTTCAGTTGTCATGACGATCGTTCTCTTGTTGGTTAGTCTCCCTTATATTCTCATGATAAGCCAGGAAGAGTGATACCCATGAGAGTTTTATCCATTCGGCAAAAAGAGATTTTCTCGAAAACCATCATTTGGATTTTCTTGATCGTCGTTTCCATCTATTGTCTATTCCCATTCGTATGGATGCTCTCAACATCACTGAAAACCGAGGCAGAGGCATTCCGGATCCCACCCACCTGGATACCATTAGAATCAACTGTGGATAGCTATATTGGTATCTGGGTGAGAAAGAACTTTGGCATCTATTTCTTTAACAGTACCGTGATTTCGCTCTCTACTGCGATGTTATCGACTTTTTTTGGCGCGCTCGCTGGCTATGGATTTTCCAGGTTTATTTTCAGGGGACGGCGTTTTCTCATTGGCTTCTTTCTCGCAACCCAGATGCTGCCTGGGGTGTTACTGGTTGGTCCGTATTTCAGAATTCTCAGTAAGGTCGGTCTTTACGATACCCGTACGGGCTTGATCATTGCTTTTCTGACAATTTGCCTTCCCTTTTCAACCTGGATGATGAAGGGTTTTATCGACAAGGTGCCTATCGAGTTAGACCAAGCCGCCATGGTTGATGGATGTTCGAGAATGGGAACCTTTTTCAAAATCATCTTGCCAGTGGTCGCCCCAGGAATGGTTGCAACTATTCTTTTCGCTTTTCTTCTAGCGTGGGGGGACCTCCTTTGGGCGCTTTGTCTCACCAGCAGCGAACCAATGATTACCGTCACCTTGGGTATCGCACGGACTGTAGGAGAATTTCGCATCATTTGGCCCATGTTAATGGCGGGCTCCTTGGTGGGGGGGATGCCAGCGATCATTCTTTACATCTTCTTGCAGCGACTCTTGGTTCAAGGCCTGACGGCAGGAGCCGTCAAGGAATGAGGAGCTTGAGGAAAGGGAGGAAGAGATGATGACACTGGACGGTCGTGTCGCCCTGGTGACAGGCGCAGGGAGAGGAATCGGCAAGGCCATTGCGATGGTTTTCGCCCGTGAGAAGGCTCATGTTGTCATAAACGATGTCTGCTCAAAGGATGAATTAGAAAAGGTGGCCGCTGATATCGCTCCTTTCGAAGTCCGGACGCTAACGATGCAGGCGGATGTAAGCCAATCTAAACAGGTAGGGGAGATGATCCGTCAAATCGAGAAGAACTTTCAGAGGCTTGATATTCTTGTAAACAACGCCGGAATCATCCGGAGGGGGACAATTGAAACCGTTACAGAACAAGATTGGGATGACGTCATTCAAGTCAATTTGAAAGGAACGTTCAACTGCTGTCGGGCTGTGGTGGGGATTATGAAGCGCCAGCAGATGGGGAAGATCATAAACATCTCTTCTGTTGCTGCGAAAATGGGCGATATAACTTCAGCCCCGGGTTATGGGCCATCAAAAGCGGCTATTGATGCTCTGACGAAGACTTTAGCGCGACAGTTGGCGCCCTTCGGTATCAACGTTAACGGGGTCGCACCGCATGCGATTGCAACGGAGATGAGCGCCCAGTGGTCAGAGGAAAAAAGACGGTCCATTACCGAGGCGATTCCTTTGAAACGACTCGGCAAGCCTGAAGACGTGGCCGAGGCGGTTCTGTTCTTATCGTCAGATAAGGCCAGTTTCATTACCGGTGAGATACTCGATGTGAACGGTGGATTCTTTATGGATTGATGAGGAGATGCTCGATAGGATGCGTTGACGCCCCACGCTGAGCTAAACCCGGATTTCTCCAAGCGATCTCTCTGTTCATTCCAAGATACTCCTTTTATCATCAAACTTTGGTGAGAATGAGGTTCCTGAATGGCATTCATGCCCGGACGCCTGGTTGGTGCAACTTCGATCCGGCCATCAGGTGAGGGGGAGGGCGGACCCTTTCCCGCCTCTCGGATCAGCGTTGCACCAAATCTGAATTCTATTGTATAGATATACGAAGAGAGGAGACGATCGTGAGAGTGAGGCTCGCAAAAACTGCGGGTTTTTGCATGGGTGTTAGACGGGCGATGGACATGACACTCAAGTCGATTGCCCGGCACGAAACAAAGCCCTCGACTTACGGCCCGCTGATCCACAACCCTCAGGTTCTGGAATTGCTCAAGGAGAAAGGGGTTGAGATCTGCCGGTCTCCGGCCGCGATGGGATCAGAACAGCCTCTCATCATTCGTGCTCACGGAATTCCGCCGGAAACGCGAGAAGCGTTGAAGAAAAGAGGCGTCCTCGTTATCGATGCGACCTGTCCACGAGTACTGAATGTTCAGTCGATTATCAGAAGGCATAGCAAAAAGGGAGGCTTTACAGTCATCGTAGGAGATGCGAATCATCCGGAAGTTGTTGGGCTCCTAGGTTATGCTGGAAAGGAGGGAGCCGTCGTCAGCACTCCTGACGATGTGGAGAAGATCCCCCAAGGGAAAAAACTCTGTGTCGTTGCCCAGACGACCCAAAACAATGCGAGATACGAGCATATTGCACGACAAATCCATGAGAGATTTCCTGATGCCGAAATCTATCAGACAGTGTGCGATTCAACCCAGAATCGGCAGGGCGAAGCTGAAAGGATGGCTGCTGCGGTAGACGCTATGATTGTGGTCGGGGGGAAAAGCAGCGCCAACACGGCCCGCCTCACCGAACTGATCAGGGAATCGGGGACACCGGTCTTTCAGGTCGAGACAGATGAAGAGATCGATCCGTCATGGTTTAGGAGTTGTGAGGCCGTTGGGATTACTGCCGGCGCCTCAACGCCAAACTGGATCATTCAGCGGGTGGTGAGAAAGGTTGAGGATATCGTCCCGTATGGGGGAAGGGCAAACCTCGTTTTCCGGATCCGTCAAACACTCCACTTTCTGGTGGAGAGTGACCTTTATGGCGCATTGGCCGCTGGATGTCTGTCTTACGTGGCAACAAGGCTTCAGAACTTGTCCTTTCGCCCTGCCTATTTTGTAATTCCCATGGCTTATGTCTACTCCATGCATATTCTGAATCGATTCACCGATGCAGAGGCAGGGAAATTCAATGATCCGAGCCGGGCCGAATTCTACGAAAAGCACGGTCCAGTATTGAAGGGTGTCGGAATTGCCTCCATGCTTCTTGCCCTTGTGCTCTCCCTATCGCTGGGGCTTCCAGTGTTTTTGTTTCTTTTGGCCGCGTGCATCGGCGGGGTTACATACAGTCTGAGTTTTATCCCCTCAGGGAGGCTAAAGCGGGTGAAATATAGAAAACTAAAAGATATTCCTGGGTCGAAGACCCTTTTCATTGCTTTGGCCTGGGCGGGTGTGACCTCGCTCACAGCACCCTTGAGTACATCCTTTGCCCTCAACTTGAACCTAATTGCGACGTTTCTGACCATTGGGGCTCTGGTTTTGATTCGATCGGCCACTTTTGATTTGAGGGACATCCAGGGAGATCTCATCGTCGGGAAAGAGACAATTCCCATTGTCTTGGGAAAGCGGAATACCCAGAGACTGCTAATCATTCTTGCCGCCTCGACAGGCGTGGCCTTTCTTGTCCTGCCACTGCTGGGTATCTTGCCTTTTATCTCCTATGGATTGGCGATAGGCATTATCTACATGGGTTACTGCCTCTATGCGGTCTTCAGACGGGAATTTGTACGGAGCGAGCAATTGGAGATTCTTATCGATGGTGCGTTCGTTCTTGTTGGTTTGATCGTGCTCATGTGGGGGGTTGTCGGTCTTCCGATTTGAACCCTAACTCCCACTGTCTTGAGTCAAGCTGCCCCCCGGGAACATTGTGAGTGCCGCCACGGCAACCAGTGGGAGCAGGGCGGTCCACCGAGGGGTTTCAAACAGACCTATTTTTTCGGCAATGAGGCCCATCGGCGTCATCACGAGCCCTGCCACCCCCCATCCAAATCCCATCATCACGGCAGAGGTGATGCCAGAGCGGTGAGGAATTGCCTCTTGACCCATGGCGACGGTGACTGAATACGGGGACATAATGGAAGCAGAACCGAACGCGATGAGAATGAGACCAGCCAGTCCAGGCCTGACAAAGTAATATTGAAAGAGAGGGAGCGATAAGATCATGGAGGTCAATATTACTCTCTTCCTTCCCCATCGGGCAGCGGCCATGGCACCGACCAAGCTGCCACTAGACCCCATGAAGGCACACGCTGATAGAAAAACCCCCACCAGTGGCAGAGACACGCCCTTTTCGGTCAAAAGGACAGGCATGAAGCTCGCGATTCCGAGACGGAGAACCGATGTCACCGCAACAATGGCAAAGAAGAGTGCCAGAGGTTTGAGAAAGGCCCTTAGATCTCCGATCAATCCCTTCTCCCGATCGCTTCCCTTGGGCAAATTCGTGTAAGCGACATGCCGATAACAGAGTAAGACGCTGATAATCCCGGGAATTCCTACAACAAAGATGCTCTCCAACCCATATGAGGATGTCCACCAGGTAATCACCAAGGGGCCCACCGCGAATCCTAAGGTGCCTCCAAAAAGGAAAATGGAGATACCCAGCGCTCTCTTATGCCCGGTTGCTTCACCGACCACTGCCGCAGCCTGGAGATGAAAAGATGAGATTCCAAGGCCTGCAAGGAAGAGGAGGACAACGAGTGAGATGTAACTTGGAGACCATCCGATAAGACTTATGAAAAGGGCGGTGAACAGGGGTCCCCAAAAGATGAAGACCCGTCCATGGAGGCGATCGGAGAGCAATCCAAAAATCGGTTGCATGAGGGAGTTGGACAGTGAATAGGTGGAGACGAGCGATCCGGCAAGAGTCAGCGAGAGGGAAAGCTTTGCGATGATCAAAGGCAGAATGGGTGGGAGAATGCCGTTATAGAAATCGATCATGAAGTGGACGAAGGTCAGTGAACCAACTTGTTTTTTGGGGAATTCGGTTTGAGGCCGACTCGTGTCTGTCATTCTTCTCTATCACAGGCATAGGAGGAGATGAGATCTTTATTATTGGCCAAGAACAAGAAGCCTCCTCCACAAGGGCGAGGGGGAGTGGGCCCTCTTTCGGTTGGTCCGCAGATTGAAACACTCTATATTACGAGGGATTTATTTGTTTTTCTCCGCTTTTTTTGTTACAAAGAGATCTATTTCTTTGCGAGACCGTAGACTGTCCGAAACTCTCAGACGGATGATCTAGTCTTTTGTTTCTAATCTCAAGGGTGATTCAATGACGGAGGACGATCCCTTAAAGGCCAAGGGATGCAACCACAGTGCAGACATCGAGTACCGGTTTTGCCCGCTCTGTGGCCATACTCTCCAGACTCAGGTGATCAAGTCATTTGAACCTGAACGTTTAGTCTGCAGCGACTGCGGATACGTTTTCTACCTCAACCCGAAGGTGGCGGTAGGGACCCTGGGGACCTTAGACGGCAAGATCGTTCTTTTGAAACGGGGTATCGAACCGGCATACGGGCAATGGGTTTTCCCGGGAGGATATGTTGACCGTGGAGAAACTTTAGAGGAGGCAGCTATTCGGGAGACTCGGGAGGAGGTCAATCTTGAGATCAGAATTGAGAGCCTCATGAATGTTTACTCCTACCCGGGGCGGCCGGTAATCGTTGTTGTTTATGCTGTTGAGATTATAGGCGGTGAACTCGGCGTCGGTGAGGAAGCGATCGAGGTACGAACTTTCGCCCCGAAGGAGATTCCTTGGAGGGATCTGGCTTTCCCGAGCACGCGAGACGCTCTCAGGGAGTACATAAAGAAACACCTCGGCCGAAACCGCTGATCACACATGTGGTGAGGATTCAAAAGGGGGATAGAGTGCGAAACGTGAAGTCGTTTCCACCTTTGTTCTCCAAAACCTCCATCAATGATCTGAGACTCGGGGATGAGGAAGATTTCTCAGAAGCGTGAAAACCATTGCTGGACTGGCATCGGCGCGTTTCGCTCGCCACGGACGGCCTGGTTTCTTCCTCGGGCCTTGGCATGGTAGAGGGCCTTGTCTGCCAAAGAGATGAGAACGTTGACGGTGTCGACCTCTTTGTCGGTAGTGCCGATTCCGATGCTGACGGTGACTCTCTCTGAACCCTCCCCGTTTGATAGGCGATGATTCTCTACTATCGCTCGGAGCTTCTCTGCTATCGTTTGTGCCCTCTCCGAAGCGGTTTCCGGCAAAATGATCGCGAATTCTTCTCCGCCATAGCGGGCCACAATATCATTCTTCCGACAGCTGGATTTCAGAATTTGAGCAATATCTCTCAGGACAACATCTCCAGTCATATGTCCATGGTTGTCGTTAAAAGCTTTGAAGTGGTCGATGTCGACCATGAGAAGTGAGAGGGGAGTGGAATTCTTCTCCGATTCCTCAAATATGTCATTGATTTGATCCATGAAATAGCGGTGGTTATAAACGCCCGTAAGGCCATCGGTTTTGGCCAGAACCTCTAGCTGGTGATTCGCCTCACGTAGTTTTTCAGACGTCGTATTAAGCTCATTGCCGATTTCCTTATACAAGTGCTTGATGTGCTCGAGATCGTCCACAGATGACTCCAGCTCTCTATTTCTTCTCTCAAGTTCATCTTTGGCTGTTTCCAAGGCCTTCTGCTTCTCTTGGCTTCGACGGTGAGTATCCCGGGCGAGAATCACTCGCTTCAACCTGAATTCTGCCTCCTCTAGGCCGAACGGTTTGGGTAGGAAATCCGAGGGACCGGGGTTGATGAGTCCGTTGGACTTTTCAAGGGACTGACCTGTAAAGATAAAGGAGATGTCTGAATCTGCTTGCTGGAGTCTCAAAATTTCTTTTGGCTGAAACAGGGAAGCTTCGGCGATGACGAGCGTGAAGTTTTCCTTCTTAATAAGACTCAGTGCTTTGGTGGGATCTTGCTCTACGGCAAAGTCGCACCCTATCCGTCCCATGAGCTGTGACAGGAGTGCCCTCGAAGGCTCTTCTCCATCGACTATGAGGATTTTTTCCTTTTTCATGTCAGGGTTATCCTCTGCCGGATTTCAGGCCCCAGTTTCGAACGGGAGCGAGAGCTTGATAAAGAGATCGTCTTATTAACCTATGTGCTGCTACCCTTGTTCGCCTCTTTTGGTGACGTGTCGTTGAAAGGACAGCACAGGCAGACCTAGCAAAGTTGATGCCAGGTATGTCTGTCTGGGGTTCACGCCCCGTGCCGATTCGAATGGCGTTCAATAACGCCGAAAAGAGGGGTCCGTTCCATAGGAAAGGAGTCTATGGAGTCGGTGGAGAGATACTCCTCCACTTTCTTTCTGAGGAACTAGCTAATCGTCACTGAGAAACGCTCCTTTCGCTCTCTGAACAAAATTTCTGACCCCTTCTAAGGCTCGGTCCTTCGATCTTCCAAACTCTCCCGCCAAAGGCGGGATCAAACAGGGGAAGCTCGCCCCGTTGGGGACACTCCCTTCGCCAAGAGGGGTAACCCCAGAAATTTCGTAATGTTCGCTCAAGGACATTTCTCAGTGACGAATGACTGTCATCGGCCTCTTCCGTCCACTTGAAGATCTTACCGAAGGCCTTTATGATACTGAAAAGGGGTAGAAGGCCAATGGAAAAAGAGGCAGATGTAGTTATTGTCGGCGGTGGTATTGTGGGGGTCTCGATAGCGTATCACCTTGCCATGAGGAAAGTGAAAAAACTCGTTCTCCTCGAGAGGGGGCATGTCGGGGAGGGATCGACTGGACTCTGCGTGGGTGGAATAAGGACGCAGTTTGCCACCGACATCAATATCCGCTTCTCGCTGGAGAGCTTGGATTTCTGGACTCATTTCGAGGAGCTCACGGGCATTGATCCAGAGTTCAGGCAGGTCGGATATTTGTTCCTGGCCACCCACGCTGAAACATTGAATCGATTTCAATGCCATGTTCAGCGACAGCGGTCTTATGGTTTCCCAGTCGAATTACTTGAACCTCGGGAGATTCGTCGCCGGTGGACCTTCTTGCAGTGGGAAGATCTGGTAGGGGGAACTTTTTGCAGCGTTGACGGGTATGCCGGGCCTCATGAGGTCTTGACCGGGCTGGTTCGGGTGGCTCGCCAACGGGGGGTCAAGATACATGAAGAGACAGAGGTGGTTGGTCTTATTATGAGAGGCGGCAATGTGCAGGGGGTAAAGACCAAGGCTGGCGACATTAGGGCCCCGGTTGTTGTCAATGCGACAGGTCCGTGGGCGTCGGATATAGGACGGATGGCCGGTATTGAGATTCCGGTCAAGCCCATCAGGCGGCAGCTCTTTGTGACGGCTCCATTTGTTCTGTCAGATCAGGCCATTCCCCTTGTCATAGATTTTGACCGGGGTTGGTATTTCCGGCAGGAAGGAAAGGGCTTTCTTCTGTCTGGTCCGATCGACCAGGAACCGAGTTTCAGAACCACGATCGACCGGCAGGCTATGGCAGAGACCGCTGAACAGGCGATGAAACGCGTTCCAGCATTCCAAAACGCCCAGATCACTGGCGGGTGGGCAGGCTTATACGAAATCTCGCCTGATCATCATGCTATCCTCGGCCCAGTTCCAGGGTTAGAGGGGCTCATCTTGGCTAACGGCTTCAGTGGCCACGGCTTTCAACATAGCCCTGCGGTGGGAAAGGCTATCGCCGATTTCATTACAGCGGGAAGGGCCTCGAATGACCTGTCGTTGCTCTCTATAGAGCGATTCGAAAAAGGGATGACCATCAACGAACCGCTCACCGCCTTCAAGGAGTGAGAACCAAGAAGCTCCTCGACACTTCGAGGTTGAAGAACCGAGGATGGGAAAAAATCTAGAAGAATTTTCGGTCTGGGATGACGAAGAAATATGTAACTATTGATAGGGCAGTCAGGTCCCGCGATTCTGACAGATCCTAGATGTAGTTGGCCATCATCGATTTCAGAGTCTCTTCGACATTCCCCGATCCCTTTTCATTTAGTCGGCTGATGGCCTGCCCGACTCTGACACGGGTCCCTTCGTCTCGGAGGTCATCGAGACGGCGATACAGGCCAGCCCGTCGGCCGACTTTGAAAATCAGCCGCTCTTCAGCCGGTAGGGAGGTGTAGCGGTCAATGACGGCAAGGAGTTTGTCCTTGTCGTGGGGAAACTGGCCTTCAACCTCCTCGAGAAGGTTGAGGATGTGGTCACTTGCCAAATAGCTCTGGATGCCGTTGAGGTGTTCGATAAAGAGGCGAATTTCATGAACCACGTCATCATCGCCGAGGACTTCCATCTCACCTGATTGCACTTTATGATAGAGAGCCATGTCGGACCGGACATATAATGTTCGAAGGCGAATGTAATGGGGATTGATCTGGTTGAGCACTTTAGCTGTTTCAATGGCATGTTCCCGAGTCCACTTCTTCCCTCCCAGGCCAGGCATCACATACTCGCTGAGAGAGATTCCTGATTTCACAACTTTTTTGCCCGCTTCCACATGTTCCTTTTCCGTGACGCCTTTTCTGATGTATGTGAGCAAGGGGTCATAACCTGTTTCAAGCCCCACATGGATCCGAGAAAGGCCTGCGTTGTAAAGGGCTTTCAATTCTTTAACGGTCTTTCGAGCCAGGCTCTTTGACCGGGCATAGCTCGTAATGCGGTTAATTGTTGGAAATTTTTCTCTCAAGTATGAGAGGACAGCGATAAGATCTTCGGTCTTCATCTGGAGGCTATTCGCATCCTGGATGAAAACCTGGGTACCTCCGAAATAGAGCCACGATGCAACCGATCGGTAGCTGTCGCTGTACCCGGAATACCGATCAAATACGGTTCTGACCACCTCGTCGTTGACTTCACCGCCACAACCCTTGCGCCAGGACAGTTCACCTATTTCGTCGGCAATGTCCCGGGCCTTCTGGATGTCTTCCTTGATTTCGTCAACCGATCGAATCTGGAATTTCTGCCCTTTGTAAGTGTGGCAAAATTCGCACCGGTTCCAGGGGCAATTACGAGTCGCTCGGATAAGGAGACTCTTTGCCTCACTTGGAGGACGGATTGGTCCCTGTTCAAACTCAAACATAGAGCTTCCTCCATACGAATAATCATATCATGGGGGAGGCGTTTTTTCATCCTCCTCCTGTCTTGCCCGCTCGAATGGGGCCAAAAGGACGTCTATCAAAGCCATGCTTTGGTCCAAATATTGCAAGAAACGTTTCCCGTCCAAGAAATCTTTTCGCCGGGCGTTCGATGAGGCGGCCAGGACGGAACCTGAACAGAGTCGTCCAAAAAAACTTGACTCTGCCTCTTTTCCAGTGATATGAAGACATCCAATATGAATAAACCTGCCAAACTGCACGGGGTTGCCTACGGTCTCATCTGCTTCTTGACGGTTTTTATGCTTTTCTCGTGCACCAGGGTGCCTCTCAAAGGAGTATCACATCAGAGTCCCCAACAACCTCCCGAGGTCAAAGCCCCTGCGGTAACAGAGGGCAGTCCGGATAAGGAGCAGACGACACTGTCATCTTCTCCAGGGACAGAGCTGGACGAGGAATGGATAGCACTGTCTTGGGAGGATACGAATGATTCACCAAACGCTCAAGAAGGAGAAACGGATGATGATGTGCTTGCCCTGTCCGAGTTGATACACATCAGTCCCGCCGGAGAGGAAGACAAAATCGACAAGGGTGCGGGCCAGGATGATCCCAACATTGAGGTAAAAAACAATCAGGCTCCAATTGTAGAAAAGGAGGAAGAAAGCAGCGACCAGGCCCGGCTATATGATGCCATAGACTTTCTTCAAAAAGCTCAGGAGCTGTGGAAACAGGGGAATCTGGAAGAGGCAAAAGGGGCTTTGGATCATGCCTATCAATCCATACTTGAAGTTAAGGCACAGGGAGATCCTGAAATATTACAACAGGTGGATGATCTTCGTTTTCTCATATCAAAAAGGATCCTTGAGATCTATGCGTCCCGGTTTAATGGGGTCCAGGGGAATTACAATGAGATTCCCCTGGTGATGAACGATCACGTCCGTGCAGAAATAAAGAGGTTTCAAACTGAAGAGAGGGATTTTTTCCTCGAGTCCCATGCACGATCGGGCAGGTATCGTCCACTCATCTTGGAGAAGTTGGAAGAGGCGGGTCTTCCCCTCGACCTGTCCTGGCTTCCCCTTATTGAGAGTGGTTTCAAAGTAAGAGCCCTCTCTCGGTCCCGGGCCTTGGGGCTCTGGCAGTTTATTCCCTCAACGGGCTACAAGTTCGGCCTGAAGAGAAACCAGTGGATTGATGAGAGAATGGATGTGGAAAAGTCAACCGATGCGGCCATTCTCTATTTAAAAGAACTCCACGAAATTTTTGGAGATTGGACCACCGTGTTGGCAGCCTACAACTGCGGTGAAGGTACTGTCCTCAGACGGATTCGGGGGCAGTCGGTTAATTATCTCGATGATTTCTGGGATCTCTATGAAAAACTCCCCCGAGAGACGGCGCGGTATGTCCCCAGATACCTCGCTGTTCTTCATATCATTAAGAACTCGGAGGAGTTTGGATTTCAACTCGACGGATCGGAACCTCCAATTGCCCACGAAGAAGTGGAAGTCCCCAAGCGGGTGAGGCTCCGGGACGTGGGACGACAGATAGGGGTATCAGAAACTGACCTAGTCGAACTGAACCCGGAGCTTCGATATAAGGCCACCCCGGTAGGTTACGCCCTCAAGGTTCCACAGGGAAAAGCCGAGGTACTCTTGGCCAACCTCGATAAAATTCCGCGATACAAGCCTCCCAAGAGACAGTACGTCTATCACCGGGTCAGGGGTGGTGAGACGCTCTCCCAAATAGCCAGACGATACCGAACGTCGGTCCGCTCCATTGCCAACGCCAACGGAATCATCCAGCGAAACTTCATCCGTGTTGGGCAGAAGCTGAAGATTCCGGTGCGTTAAGGCCCCCTAATCGCACATATCACTGATCAGTATTCAGCACCCGGCATAATGAACCGAAATACTGGGTCCTTGAGGACCTAGGAAGACTTATCGGTGCCATCCCCTCGAAAGGTCAATACTGAACCCGGAAAAGTGACGGCAACCTATTATTTGGATACAGTTCCGGTAACGAGGAGTTTGCGGTGGCCATAATAGTCGGTTGCCACATAAAGGGTGCTTAGGATTAGCGCTATCGAGAGAAAACCTCTGGCCATTGTTGTCGGGTCTTTAAGGGCAAATAGAAAAACACCGACCCCGATGCAAAGGGGAATGATGATTGCTTGTTTGAATCGGTCCTTGATTCTCTCCTCCATGCCCATACTGGAGATCCACGTGTCGAGCCCTTGAGAGGCGAAATCGAAGGAGACAATGAAGATGGCCATCCACGACAATGCCAGCACGTAGTAAAGCATGGCCAGGGCGATAATTGGGATGAGGAAGCTACTTATCAAACGGAAGATGAGGAAGATGGGTTTCTTGTGAATTTCTACCCAGGCCGAATAGGAAACCATGAGGTATTGAAAGCCCGAGACATAGGTGAACCCAAGGATAACCATCATATAGAGAAAGGCGCTCCACTGAGGGCTGAACAGGACGCGAATAGATAGGATGTATGAGAAACAGGCAAGTGCTAAGAAAACCCGGTGGGAGATACTCCGTTTTCGAATCAGGCTAATAATCGCGATCACCACAGTAAAAAACACGGGGAGTGAAAAGAGAAATATGACCCAACCCTTGTCAGAGATCAGATGGACGAGAAGGATAAAGGCCGCGCCAGACATTTGAATCGTCGTCTTTGATTTAGCAAGCTCTGTGACGCGCAGTTCAAGTTTCCTCTGGCTAAGGAGACGGCGAAACTCCGTGATAAGAAACTCCCGGATAAAAAGAAGAACGACAGTCCACAGAGGTATATAGCCGAGGTAAATAAAAGGTATGTAGATTACGGCGACGAAGATCTTGTCGGCAATTGGATCGAAGAAGGTCCCAAACGGGGTCGTTCCATGACGTCTCGCCAGAACGCCGTCTAGGTAATCGGTGAATCCGAGCAGGGCGAAGAGAAAGAGGGCAACAAACTTGGCTGTCGTCTCTCCATACAGAAGGATGCAGGGAATGGGCAGACTGATTACTCGGAAGATGGTTAGCTGGTTCGCAGTAATTCTCACACGTCTCTCCCCTCATATGGCCCAGGCTTTTGGTGCGTCTTTGCCCTTCCCAAGAGACCGTGGATGGAGTTTATTTTCTTATTGATGGTATGGACTTTACAAAAAGGATAAATCAATTCTTACTCCCAGGCAATGTTTTGTTTTGTCATTGTTCCAATGGTTCCTCATACAAAGAACATTTCCCCTCCTAGAGAGATAACACAGAGTCTGACACCGGAATTGCTGGCAGCGGTGTTTCTGAGTCTTCGGCCTTTAGAAAAGCGTCTGATTTTACATAAGATTCCCGCATTAGTGCTGAGAGATTCCCCACTTTTGATTTGACAAACCATCGTGTGATCGCTATTTTAGTTGGCGCATTGTAGTGTGGGTG
>JABAOH010003026.1_pt1 | contig 31186 bp, 27 predicted proteins | sample 7062181 | NCBI WGS metagenome assembly JABAOH01 (sample SAMN14538630, study PRJNA623070) | marine sediment metagenome | biome: marine biome [ENVO:00000428]; feature: marine pelagic biome [ENVO:01000023]; material: deep marine sediment [ENVO:00002113]; isolation source: pool of 5 deep marine...
GCGCGCGCATTCTAACTGTATTCCACTACGATTTCATGGGCTTTAAAAACGCCTAATAATATGACAAAACTTATGAGTTTGCGGAGAAACCAAACAATCTAGAGGCGGACATTGAATTGGAGAACATGCCTAAAAGATTGGCAACATCAGGTGCTCTAAAAGCTCGATCTGAGCTAGGTTCCATTTCTGGCGGAAAAGTCTTGGATGTCGCAACTGGCGCGGGTGACTTCATTGATACCTTAATGAAAACGTTGAAAGAATATGACTGTTTTGTCGGCATTGATATCTCCAAAAAGGATCTGGAGTCCGCGAAGAAAAGGTTCAGAGACAAACCTGTCAAACTAATGGAGATGAATGCAGAATCTCTGGAGTTCGACGATAATTCCTTTAATATGACGTGCATGGCATATTCGTTACATCATCTTGAAAGAACAGATAAAGTACTAGCTGAGATGCGCCGAGTCTTAAAACCTGGTGGAAACTTCATCATTCAAGAAGAGCTCTTCGATGGAAACCAGACTGAAGCACAGAAAACAAACCTACTACAACATGCTTGGGAAGCACAAATCGATTCCTTGCTAGGTGAGACTCATAAGACAACTTTAACTAAACACAAAATCGAAGAAATCATCGGCAATCTGCAGCTTAAACCAGTTGAGATATTAGAATCCGCCCATCCAGTGGAATGCCTATTCTGCAAAAAAAAGATTAAATGCATAGAAGATCCGAAAAATCAAGAGCGAATTGACGGATCAATCAGAGAGATTGATAGCAATCTTAAAAGGTTGAAGGAAATAGCGGATCCAGAAGCTCGCGTCAGACTTGGAAAGATGGGCGAAGAATTGAAAGAAAGGAATAGAAAGTTCGGCAATGCTCCTCCTTCTGTCTTATTTGCGATCGGAAGAAAAGCTCTTAAAAGTAGCGTTTAGAATAGAAAAGAGATGAGTCAGGAAGGAAAGGTGGTAAGGCACCACTTCAATGTTTTCTAATCCGCGTACAAATTTCGTTTTACGTTACTCACCTACACTCGCACTAGATAGGTGGTTGTGCGCACGCGCCAAGCATTTAATATTTCCGAGTCTATTGGATTCAAATCATGAAATTCTTAGTCGTTTACTTCTCAAGAGGTGGAAAGACGAGAAAGGTGGCCGAGGCAATCGCCCAGCAACTTGAATGCGAGGCGGTTGATGTAGAAAAAGAGGCTCCTGATGTCGCAGGCGTGGAGCTACTCATAGTAGGTAGCAGTGAGTACCTTGGCAAGCTTCACAAAACACTCCAAAGTTTTCTAGATGGACTGCAGCCAAGTAGCAAAAACAAAGCAGCTGTTTTCGCGACTGCAGCAGGGCCCAACCCCAAAGTTGTCTATGTCCTTAAAAGGGCTTTAGAAGCAAAGGGCTACATGGTTGTTTCCAGCTTCAAGTGCCGGGGACGGTTCCTCTTTTTCAATTGGAGCCATCCGAATGAGAAGGACCTTGAAAATGCACGCGTATTTGCTAATGACCTCAAAAAGATAAGTGACTCATGATCGCCTACATCTTGAACGCGTGCGCGCTCTTCCAAAGGAAGGTGTGGTGGACGGGGCGGGATTTGAACCCGCGGCCTCCACGATGCCAACGTGGCGATCATTCCAAGCTGATCTACCCGCCCAACATCTTTAATGGGCAAGTTTTGTAACTCGACTTTCTGTTGGTTGTTCTTATGTTTTGTGTTTTACTGGAGGTGTGTGGGATGATTTCTGCGTTTAGAGTGTTTGGCTGTGCGAAGGCTCTCCCCAATTTAATTTGTGGTGTTTGTGGCTTGGGCATGCACAGAAGAGTTGGTTCTCATGATTGGTCAATGAATCTGCTCGCGCTAGGTATGTCTGGCGATAGTCCTCGCCGCTCCCTAGTTGCCCCAATGACCTCGGTAGCAACGCTTTCTGGCGCTTTTTCCCAATGGTCAAAAGCTGTCTGCCAGAATGCATGTCCGGAAGTAGCTGACCGCATTTCAGCGGATAGTCCGAATGTTTCTGCAACGGGGATGAATCCTGTTATCACTGTTAATGGTCCTTTTTGTTCAGACGCAATGATGCGTCCTCTCTTGCGGGTGATTATGCCTGAAACTTCTCCAACCCATTGAGCTGATACAGATACGCCGATCTTGTAAACAGGTTCAAGAATCACAGGCCGAGAAGACAGAAAGGATCCCAGAATTCCCCTACGAGCAGCAGGCATAACTTGTGCAGGACCTCTATGCACTGGGTCTTCATGTAAAGACGTGTCCATGAGCTTTACTTTCAACCCTCGAATGGGCTCTTCGCACAATGGTCCGTTCTGACAAGCCCATCTAAAACCTGAGATGAGCATATCCCGGACTTCACGTAGGTATTGGACTCCTTTTGTCAAGTCAAGCAAAATGTTTCTATGCTCTTCAAGCGCCCATACATTTTTAGCCTCGTCCGTAGGCCAACCCGATTCCTTTAAAACTGTGCCCATCTTCTTTCTACCAAACTCTTCCGCTAAGTCGCCTTTTTCGATCATTTGAATAGTGTTTTCGTCGAGTGGCTCCACTTGTATCCAAAACTTGTTGTGTTTGTTAGGGCTCTTTGCCATGGCTACTATGCCTGGTGTCAATGTTGATTCTCGATAGACTACTAAGGGTTTGGATGTGATGATTTCGAGGCCACCTGAATATTCTCTAAGAAATTTTACTGCTATCTCTAGGTGTAATTCACCCATGCCGCTTAGTAGATATTCACCTGTTTCTTTGTTTATACTTGTCACAAGGTTGGGATCTTCAATGGCCAAGCGATTCATGACATCGATTAGGCGTGGCAGTTCTTTAGGGTATTTAGGTTCAATGGCTATAGTGATGACCGGTTCAGAAACGTATTTTATGCGTTCGAAGGGAACCATTCCATCTTTGCTGTCTGCGCTAACAAGCGTTTCTCCTGCTCTGGCTTGGTCAAGGCCGAGAAGCGCAGCGATGTTGCCAGCGTCTATCTTGCTTACAACTTCTCTGAAGGCTCCCATATACATTGATACTTGTTGTACTCGATAGCTTCTTTTGGCTCCCACCAGGTATACCTGCTCTCCTTCTTTTACGACTCCAGAAAAGAGGCGGCCAGTAGCTACAAGTCCAGCGTGAGGATCCATTTGTGCCAGTGTGATACACATTATCGTAGGTCCATTGGGGTCAGCTTTGAGCATAGCCTGTCCAAGTTCTGAGTCCATGTCCCCTTTCCAGATTTTTGAGGTTCTATATTTCTGGGCGTCTATAGGATTGGGGAGATGTCGCACAACCATTGTCAAGATGGCGTTGTGGAGGGGGAGCTTCTCCACCAGTTCTTCGACTTTTTCATTTTTGTAGGCTTCGATTATTTCGTCAAATTTTATGCCTTTTTCTTGGGCAATGTCGACTGTGAACCCCCAGCGATGGAGGGCTGAACCGAAGGCTACAGTGCCTTTTGATGCGTCTACTTTCCAGTTTTCTTTTTGTTCTGCTTCGCCATACAGGGCTATTAGGTTGTTGAAGTCGCGTATTATGCGAGTTAGTTTTGCTTGGATTTCCTTCGGACCAAGTTTGAGTTCTTTGATGAGACGGTCGACTTTGTTGATAAAGAGGACGGGTTTTACGCGTTCGTTCAAGGCTTGTCTAGTGACTGTTTCGGTTTGCACCATGACTTCCTCAACTGCGTCCACGACGACTACTGCTCCATCTATTGCTCTTAGGGCTCTGGTGACTTTTCCTGTGAAGTCTACGTGACCAGGCGTGTCGATGAGGTTGATGAGGTATTGCATGCCTTTTTCTTCGTGAAGAAGGCTGATGTTAGCTGTTTTTATGGTGATTCCTCGTTTTTGCTCCTCTTCGAGGTAATCTAGGGCTCGGGCTTTTCCTGCGATTTTTGGGCTTAGGAGACCTGCTTCGGTGAGGAGGCTGTCTGTCATAGTGGTTTTACCATGATCGATGTGGGCGATTATCCCGATGTCTCGTATGTTTTGTTTCTTATCCATGAGTTTGAGGATCTCTGCGGTTTGTTTGAATCGGGGCATTTCGGTGTGTTCCTTTGCTTGTAGGTTACAAGTTTGTGAAGGTTGTGTCGTATTAACTTTACTGAGTTGACATGTTTCGGAGAAGAGCTCCTGTGTGTGCAGGGCTAAGGCTGTCCTCCGTTTTCTCTAAGGGACAACGGCTTTAAAGTGGTCCATGCGGCCCTTGCCAAAATTCTCAGATGCTTAAAGTTTGCAGCAGTTTACATGATTGACATTTCTTATTGAAGGTTGGCTCACCACACTCTTCACAACTACCCAGTTCTTCTGCTTTTGCCACGTTTCTTATAGATGCCCTAAGCTTTTTGGCAGAGTGAAACACTGTATATTTCAAACCTGGATGTTTTTCTTCCATCCTATTTAACATGGTGCGAATGTCGTTTCTCAGCGCTTCTGATGAATAGGGGCATGGTGTTGTTTGAAAATCGATCCTTTTTAAATAGGCATAGAATGTGACTTCTTTTTCGAGGATTTCGCAGAAAGGCTTAATGCGGCACACAAGCTGGGGGTGTGAGGAATGTAATACAGGTGAGCCTCTGCTTATTCTTAAAGGGTCACCATGCAAAATGTTCAGTAGTGTGGTTTGTGTTTCGTCATCCAGGTTGTGGGCAGTGGCGAGCCTTGTCGCTCCCATGTTCCTAGCAGTGGAATTGAGGGCGTGCCGTCGCAAAACCCCGCAGTAGGCACAGGGAGTTAGCCCTTGACTGCCTGTTTCCTTTCCGTGTAATCTATTTACCAACTCGTCTAGTTTGATTCCAAACAATTTTTTAAACGTAACAGTAACCTGCTCAACATTCAATTTTTGGCAGGTTGTCTTGGCAATCTTTAGCGCTTCATCTCTATAACTCCTTATGCCTTCGTCGACAGTAATGGCGATTAACTCGGCTTTGGGGAAGGATTTTTCAAGTTTGGCTAAAATGTGAAGTAACGCCATGCTGTCTTTGCCACCTGAAGCTCCTATAGCTATTCTGTCGTCGAAATGGAGCATGTCATATTTGGCTATGGTTGCCTTGAGTTTGTTCTCTAATGAACGACAAAAGCACCCTGCGCACAGTTTTTCTCCTGAGTATGGTCTCACGTAAACAGGATCCTTACGCTTGCACATTGAACACATTGAAGGCACTGCTTTATACCACTGGTCTTGCTTTAATCTATTAGAAATTTTACCCTCTAGTAAGGTTTTCTTGTAGAAGGTCGGCATTAACATGACTATGAAACCGGTGAGACATGCTGAGCGTCTGGAAATTCGGTATGACGCGCAACATTGGCTACTGTTGAAAAGGCTACGTTCAAAGGCAGTCAAATTGATGGAGATTCTCAGGAGGGCAACCATAACCGCAATTATTCATGGCAGCATAGCACGAGGAGATGTTAATCCTGGAAGCGACGTGGATGTCTTTATCCCCAATCCGCCCTCCTCCTTTATTATCGAAACGGCTCTCGAAAGGGCAGATGTTTCAACAAACAGAAGATTAGTTGTGCAAGCTACACCTTACTACGCAGTGAAAGGTTACATTGAAATCGACAAGCAGCAAGTCATCTCGTTTCCTCTCGTGAAGATGCGTCGTATTGAACAGGACTTCTACCCGTTTGGCGGCGCGAGTGCCCTCTCCATGTTGCGAGGTGGCAGAAGAGTGAAGGGAGTTGACAAGAGGCTTATGCTCATAGACCCCACGAAAAGCGGGCACATTGAAAGCAGCATCGTTGGCCGAGAGGGGGAAACAGCGAAGCTGTTAGATATCTCGATAGAGACGGTGTTCGATCGTGTGCATGCGCTTCTGCGAAGGGATAAGGTAGGCAGAACAGGTGTTTTTATTACGCGGGAATTGACTTCGGACGAAACTTTTGAGATGGTGTTGCGAAAACTCGCTGAAGCCAAACCCGAAGTTAGGCGGCGTTTGAAGCTTTACGAGAAATAGCTGCTTGGTGTCCGCGCAAGACGGGACTGCGAGCCATTTTGTCCAAGCAACTCACGGTCTTCTATGTCTATTGATGGGGATCCACTTGTATGCTTTCTCTCGTCATGCAGCGTTGATGGAGAAGCGAAGCAAAGCTGCAACTCCCCCTAACGCTAGCAGCTTTTGTCCTGCTTCATGTTCAACGCTTATGACGATGACTGTTCCATCCTTCTTCTCGACCTGTCTCATGAGGTTCTCTAAATTCAAGCGGCTCTCCTCTGAAGCGTCCCTTAGGGCAGAGTCTGCTACTAAGAGGATTTCAATCGCTCCGTACGAATCTGATTTCTCCACCTGCGCTATACCATAGGTTACATCTTTTCTTTCTTGTCCCAGTCTAGCAAGCACTTCCTCAACGCTTTTGGCTTCTTCCACGACACGTAAATGCTTCAACACGGTATCAAAAATGCCTGATCGTAAGGCCTCTTTGATGCCAGCCACGCCGCTGCTGTTTACGCCTTTTACACCCTCTACTCGTTGAGCAATCAATGGTGCTTCATTTTCCAGATACTTGGCGAACTGGTTCTTGATGAAGCCTACCCCAATTACTATAATTGCGCAGCGATTTTCTTGCCCAATTGCCCTCAACATTTTGGTTGCATCTTTGAAATAGCCCTGCAACGCACCGGCTCTCTTTGCAGCTTCTAGTTTGCTAGGAAGCCTTGCTTTGCTCTCTACCTGCACGTTCACCCCATATTGTCTTATCAAAGCGATGCAATACTCTTCACTATCTATTGAAACAACGATCACTGGGGGAACTTCATCGCGGCTCGCCCTGTCGAGACGGTCGATCTGATGTTTCAGCCATTCCTCCTTCTGTATAGTTACGGGTTTGTTCACCCCTATATTCAGAGTGTGGTAACTTCCTCGACCTGCAATGGCTTCAGGGGCCTCATGTATTCGTCCATGAACGCGTAGTCGGTTTAAACTGCGATCCCAAACGACGTTGTCAGCTTTTATGCTGAGAAGAACGGAGACACGTTTGCCTTTTTTGGGTCTTGAATATTCAACATCCATTTTCAGTTCCCGCGTGGTTCGTCCAGAAACTAGGTCGCCTTTATAGATGATGTTATACAAATGCCACAGATCATCTAACGTTCTTGGCACGACTTTTATGAAGCCTTTTTTGAGATTCCTCTTTAGAATCCTCAAAACCACTCACACCGGTTTTCGTGGCTCTAATAGAATGGCTGTTGCCTTTAAAAAGGATAATCTCAGGTTCTAACCGTGCGCGTTCTCGTGTAAGAGAGATCGGCTGTGAAAACATGCTAGCCTTGGATGTCAGCGAATGTTATTAAATTCACGTTGAGGGGTTGTTTCACAACGTCGGAGACTCGGGCTGCCACTAGGTGTTTAACTTTCTTCTGGTTGGCGAGGTCTACCAGACGTTGGGTTATGACGCCATCGAAAACAATAGTGTCAACGTCTTTTGTTTGCTTGAGGCTTTCAGCAAGCTCGCTGACAGGCAGACGCCCTATCTGTTCCATCTTCTCGCTGAGCAACACAGCCTCTAACGTGCCTTCCAACTCTTTGGCGATCCCGACGATTTGCTTTGGAACCATCACTTTTCGTCTACCTTTCTTCTTCTGCATCGGCACCATTGGAACTTTTCGGTCAAGCGCTGACATGATTTCTTTGCAGTTGAGCTCTTCAACCTCCTTGCCCTTAGGTGCTCTTGCAATGAACTTCGCAGCCGTGACTTGAAGCAACTCCTTTAGGATTAAGTCTCCTCCTCGGTCGCCATCTAGGAAAGCAGTAGCTTCTTTCTCTTTGCATAGTCCGATTATTGCTTCCGGTATTTTTGCTCCCTCAAGAGCAATGACGTTTAGAATGCCACATCTCAACAGGTTGAGAACATCCGCTCGACCTTCAACAACAATAATTTCCTTTGAAGCCGCAACTTCTGGGCCCGCGGTGAGGTTTTCCTTGCCAAAGGCTTCAACTTTTGCTATTCGCAGGGTCTCGGAGACTTCACGGAAAATCTCTTCGGTGCTTGGCATAGATTCAATGTTCCACTGGTGCAGAATCTCTTTTGCCCGGGTGATGATCAGTTTGCGTCTTGCGTCGCGTATGTCTTCCACCTTTTCTAACGTGACTTTGGAGTTGCATGGACCTACTCGGTTTATACTTTCTAAGCTGGCTGCGAGTATTGCGGTGGAGACGCGGTCAAGACTTGTGGGGATAGTTATGCTGCCGTTTGTCATGTCTTGTTTCGATTGCAGAGAAATTTCTATTCTTCCAATTCTCCCAGATTTTTGCAGTTCCCGTAAGTCCAGTTCGGGGCCAAATAGACCCTCTGTTTGTCCAAAAACTGCCCCAATAACGTCTGGCTTTTCTACGACGCCTTCGATTTCAAATTTTGCGCGGATTACATACTTTACTGTAACTGTTTGGGATGATCCCATTAATGTCACCTCCAGGTGATATGAGTGATGAATAGTACATCACTGAATGGAAACGTAAACTGAATACTCGCTTAATGTTTACTCTCTATTATAGTTTGCGAATTTATGCTCTTCTTTTTTAAGGTGTGTAGGTAGGGAAGCATTCCCTCGATGTCTTTGACTTCACGTCCTATGAGTTTTCGAAGTTCTTGCCAGAAGAAAGTATTGCATTTTACGTTGGTCTGCTCCAGGTACTGTGATAACCGTTTTGTCCATTCTTTGCCGCGGCGATCAAAATCCATTAAAACTATGACTTCTTCCGCGTTTGATTTCTCGATTTCTGTAACCAAAGCTAGGAAGGACTTCCTTGTTTTTGCTGCAATTATGTGGCCGTCCAATGCGAGTTTCCGGAGGACAGCGACGTCTTTTTGGCCTTCGACAACGATCGGTATGTCTTTGGCTGATTGGATGGCAAGTCGTTCCAGAAGCTCTTCAATTTTCTCAATTTTCTCTTCTAATAAGGTTGACAAAGCTTTTTACCTTGTTATTTCGACTTTCTTCATCTTCTCCAGCTTTTCTGGATGATTTTTGAAGTGTTTTCGAACGGGTTCTAATATTGATATTAAGGCCTCTGCGACGGAGTTTTTCAGGTCTAAGGGATGGATCTTTCCTTCCCTGTAGGCCATTTCGAGCTCAGCAAAATCCGTGAAAGTTTGGGGGCCTCCGTATTTTCGGGGGCGCACAATTTGCATGTCCTTCCTGTTGGTGAAAACTGCAAGGCGTGCTGCTTCTAACACTGGATTGCCCGTTGTTCGTTTTGGTGGGCAATAGGCGTTTCTCATCTTTGCCTTGATTTCTTCTGTTTTGTCATGCACAAAAATGCATGTACTTGGCTTGCTCTTCGCCATCTTCGACACGATCTGTAAATTCAAGTTGCTGTCCTCATCAAGTTGTCTGTCACTCTTCGCAGGACCCTGCAACCCCATGATCAAAGGAACGTGAAGGCATACCGGTTTCTGCCAACGCAGTTTCTCGGCTACGTCGCGGGCGAGCATGTGAGCTTTGCGCTGATCCATGCCAGCGCACGCGACATCAAGTGTCATGTGGAATATGTCTGCAGCTTGCATGCAGGGGTAAAATAGCCAGGCAGTTTCGATGTCGGAGAGGTTCATTTCTCTGCCCATAATAGGCAGGGCTCTCCACATTCGTTGAACTGAAGCGCTCTTCCCTATTTTCACCACTTTTTCCCAGTAATCTATATTTTTGCAGAGGTCTGCTGCCCACAGGTACTCAACGTTTCGTATGCCTAAAGCCGTGAAGCATTCTTTGAAGTATTCGCCACACAGGCGTATGTTTTCCATTTTGCCGCCGAGTTTGTTATTTATCCACGAGTGCCAGTCTGCAAGGAAGATGATGAAGTGAAAGCCTGCCTCGACCATGTCCTTGATTTTGGCACCACAAACCAGGCCTAAACCGATGTGCATGAATCCGCTTGATTCGAATCCCCAATATGCACGAGGCTTAGCGTTCAACTGAAGCAATGAGTGCATTTCGTCTTGGGTTATAATCTCGAGCGCATTGCGTGACACAAGTTCGAGTTTCCTTTCGAAGTCCAACGATGTAGTTTCCTGGCTATTCTTCTTACATGCATTGTTGAAGACTTAATATTTTTGTTGCGGGTGATATGTGTCCCACGTTTTCCTAACACTCAGCTTCATAGATGGAGCATTGCGCTCTTCTGGGCTAAGCTCTCTCCTGCGTGGGGTCTTATCACCCGCTCCCGCCATGTCTCGTGTTTGGGTAAGCTCTCCATCACAAGCAAGCTTTCGCGAGCTTCCGTCAAGTCCGTCGACACGAGCTCTCGATTGAGAGTTCCAGCGGGACGCTATTGCTCATATCATCGCTAATTAAATAAACGAGGAAACATAGGGAAAAGGTTTTCTAATCTAGAATCGCTTCTAAGTCCACTTCGAAGGCTGCTGTAGGGTTTTCCAACTCAAAAAGGTTTAGAACTTCTGGATGTATTTCGCCCACTATGCCTGTAGGTTGATTGTTCACCTTGATTGATGCTGCTCTCCCTTCAATGAATGTGGGATGCTTCGCTCTGATCATTTTCCATTGCGTTAAGCCCATGTTTGCCAAAAACGCTTCGACTGTAGATTTCATTTCAGTGTAGTTTGCAGTTGAATAGGAAGATACTGCGGCCACGTGCATTCGTCTCTCACATCCCGTCTCCGTCGAGTTGTTCAGCACAATGACATCTGAAACTTCAAAGAGCTTTTGAGGAAAGCTTTCATGTTTATTGTCTGCTAGGTTTTGGATTAAGCCAGGCAGCAGGTCTTGACGTGTTATTGTATATTCAGCTGAGACAGGGTTAGCCAGCGTCACAGACTGGACAGGTTTTCTGCGCATTTTTTGGTAGTGAAGATTTTCGTTTGTGAGGGTGAAATTCAAAGCTTCTGTGAAGCTCAAGCCTATCATGATCTGCCTCGCGGTGTTGGCAGCTTTGCATGTGGGATGTTGTCTGCCGATGGTGACCGACGCTGGAAACGTGGGTTTCAGGTTGTAATAGCCATGGCCGATCGCGATCTCTTCTACCAAATCGACCTCGTGGAGGATGTCAATACGATAGGCAGGAATCTTAACCTCAAGAACGCCTGTTCCTGCCTTTCTGGCTCCGAGCCTACACTTTTCTAGGCATTCGACAATTTCTGAATCGGAGAAGCCGAGACCCAAGAGCTCAGCAGCGTAGGCGGTTCGAAGCTTCATTGTCTGCGGGTCGAGATTCGGGGACAATACTGTGCGGTCCGGATAGTTTACTGTGACCTGTTCGAGAGTTCCCCCCATGTCAGCAAGCGCGGTGGAAAGCACGTTCAAACACTTTTCAACAGCCGCAAGGCTTGTGCCTGTTACGTCGAGTAGCAAATTACGGGTTTTCTCGGTGACCCGGGTTAACTCGCCGTTTATGATTGGCGGTGCGGAAAGAACTTCTCCGCTCGCGTCAATCAGAAGCGGATATTTCGGGGACCAGTCTATCAGATGCCTGTACGCTGTACCCTTTTCGTGCTTTTGCAGAATTTCCTTCAGGCTCATTTCTTCAGTCCTATCTAATGGAACAAATCTAACACTGTCCGGCTCAACGGCTGTGAAGGTGAACGGTGGCTTGACCACATCTAGGTTATGCACTCCGATGGAGGCTTTTTTCCGGTCTCTGCCTATCCCCCAATGCAGGTCTTCCTGCATTTCCATCAAATCCACAACTTCTCCTTCGTCAAGCTTCACGTTGCTGACGACGGCAGCAAGCATGAAAGGTCTCACTTTCGAGACGGCGTCATCTATGGAGAGCACAGTGCCACCGCTGCGCACATCATAATTGGGCAATCCCGTCTCCCATCCTCGTAGCCCTTTGAAAGCTCTTGCCACGCCTGCATAGCTAGAAAAGTCGATTCGGTTGGGGTTGAACTCCACTTTTACGTTGTCTTCTCCCACCTCTTCGATGTCGAAGCCTAGCCAAGGCAGCCAATCCGTCATCTCCTTAAGAGTAATGTCCCGTCTGATGAAATCAGAGAACTTGTCCCTATGAAGGGTGATCACTGGCATGCTGGAGTCCTCCTAATCCAACCCAAACGGTTGCCATGCAGCAACCGAATGTCATCCAGCCCAAGCTCCACCATAGCTAGGCGGTCCAATCCTCCACCCCATGCTAGAACAGGATGTTTTATATTCATTGGCGCTAACACCTCAGGTCTAAACATGCCCATGCCGCATAGTTCAATCCAGTGGTGCAGTTTTGGGACGTAGACCATTGCTTGAGCTGAAGGTTCAGTGTATGGGAAATAAGATGGCCAGAACTGCACAGTTTCGAGTCCAAAGCGTTCGTAGAAAGTCTTTAAAGTACCCATTAAATCACGCAGCGTTGCGCCTTTGTCCATGACAATTCCTTCTATTTGGTGGAATTCTGCCGTATTCTTGTATGTGAGCTGCTCATTTCGATAGACTCGATCGACTGAAAAGACCTTGATTGGCGGTTTCTGCTGCGCTGAGAGGTACTTGATGGTTTCTGCAGTAGTGTGCGTGCGCAATACTAATCTTCGACCTTCCGCAGCGTTCCATGGGTAGCCCCACCCTTTTGAGCCGGTTGTCCAACCATTCTCGTGTGTTTTAGTTACGGCGTCAACAACCTTTTTGTTAGGTAGTTGTCCAGCTTTGGGAACAGAAAGGTAAAACGTGTCATGCATCTCTCTCGCCGGATGGTCTTGAGGTTGAAACAAGGCGTCGAAATTCCAGAAGGCCGTTTCTACCAATGGACCGCGAATTTCGGTGAATCCCATCTCCAGAAAAATCTTTCTGGCGCGTTCTATGATTTGCTGTAGAGGATGAATTTTTCCTGGATAAATAGGTTCACCCGGTGCTGTTACGTTGAATTTTCTCAGTTTCTTTGTTCGCCACTTTTTTGATACAATGAGCTCGGGGGTCAATTGGCTGACCTCTTCGTCGGGGGCTACTCCTTTCTTAAGGAGCTTCTGACCGTGCACACTAATTTCAAGTGTTCGGAGAATCTTCTCCTCCACTGCTAAGAGCTTGCGTTTTCGCAGCGTCGCTATTGCTCCTCGCTCCTTTTTTTCCAATTCTTCAACAACAATTCTGCCCTTGTCAGCGCGCGCAATTAAGGTCATGACTTCTTCGTCGATTCCTATTTGCGGTTTCTTCAGAGCTGTCAGTGTGTTTTCCTTTCTTTCAATGGTTGCCCAACCTTTTCTCAGTAGCCAGCCTAGGGCAATAGGCACGCGTTGACCTTCCAGTCTTGCGTTTTTAACGGTTTTATCGATCTTTGCTTTGCCGCCTAGACTGTTCAACGATTCTATTAGGCAGCGTTCGGGCAGTCCATTCTTTTCGTATATTTCCCCTTCTTTGGTTAGCCATGCAATTGTCTGTTTCTGTTCGTGGATTTGAAGAAGCTTTTCTTTTGACAGCGTCAAAGCAGCTCGCATGACCGCAGCGTGAGAAAGGTTGCTGGTTGCTACGATCTGACTTACCTTCGCTTTGCCGCCTAGATGAGCTATGGTTAGAAGTGTTTGCTGTTCGTTTTTGCGAAGCCTAACCACCGTTGATTTCTCCTACTGTCTTTGGATTTCTATTGTACTGTAGTGGTGTGTGAATAAAAAGACTCCACGCAGGTTGGGAGTTTCTCGGAAGCTTTAGACAGTTTTGTCGCAGGATTTTGATGTGGGCTATGTAAATTGGAGGGGCATCCCTTCACCTTCTTAGATTTAGGCGGTGGATTTATTTAGGTTTTGTTCTGGTGAGATGACAGTGCCTATTTTTTTGTTCTCGATGGCTTTTTGGACATTTTGCGGGTCATATCCGTTCACTATGACAGTTTTAATGTGGGTTTTCTGAAGGATTTCGAGGGCGACTGGATCAAGGATTTGATGTATTCCTGCTTTGTGGTGATTTTGTTCGAAAAGCTTCGCTAATTTGTGATATGTTATATTATCCAGTTTCTTGGCGTCTTTATGCTTAACGGGGTCTTTGGTGTATACGCCGTCTTGGTTGGTGGCTTTCAAGAGAAGCTGTGCTTCTGTTTTTTGAGCTAGGTAGGCAGCTACTGTGTCTGTGGTCATTCCTGGCTTCAGTCCCCCCATGACTGTGATTCGGTCTTTCTCCAACCTCTTGATCGCTTCCTCAATTGAGTGGGGGACAGTATTGTCTAAGCCTAGTTTTAGCGTGAGAAGGAGGGCGAATAGACGCGACACATGGATGGCAAGCCAATCTTGCGCTTCTTCGACTAGATCCAATTGGCTGCTGATTCTTATGAATTCTCGCGCGAGCGTTCCTCCACCGACGACTGTTACAACTTCGTGGCCGCTGTTTCTTAGCCTTTCGAGGAGCTTTGAATATTGATTTATGAGTCTTGGGTTTACTGGGGAAGCTATTACTGAACCGCCGATGCGTATGACGATGCGCATGACTTGGTGGTGCTCCTGTGTAGGTATTTAGAAGCTTCAGCTATAAAGCTAGTTAGCAACTGCGTCCTTGTTTCTTGTATAGAGCTGGGCTTTCTCTATTTGTAGCCATCCCGATTGATTTTCCCATATTTTTTTCGTTTCAATGATGTCTATTTTTTTCTTGAAGAAAGGAGCGTCTAGGACTAGTGTTTCATATTCGCCGCCTTCGCCTACGATGGATATTTGATACTTGTGGTTGAGTTGTAAGAGGGCACTTATTGTATTCGGGGTGATGTATCTTCCTAACCAGCTTTCATTAAAGCCGTGGGCGTAGACACCTGTGATCATGGCCTTGATTTGTTGATCAATCAGCTCCTGCAGCAGTCTTAACGGATCTTCTTTCCAGAGGGGGGTGATGGACTGGAGGCCGAGGTCTCTACAGACTTTCGAAATACGGTGTTTCTGATATTGAGAAGCTATGGCTCCGGAGACCACGCCTTCAACGTCTAACTTGGCGAGTACAAGCTGCAAATCCTCCACCTCCTCCTCCTTAGTGCCAACGGTGTGCCCCTTCACCAGCGGGATGCCGGATGCTTCTGCGAACATATCCACTAAATGAATATTTGGGTAATGAAACATCCAACTGTCTTCTCTTTGTGGTATCATCGCCACTAAGAACTCTACTTCATGGCTTTCTCGAAGCGCCCGATGAAGTGCCAATGCTGAGTCTTTCCCTCCGCTGACTAAGGCTGCAACGCGCAAAAGCAAACCCAACATTCAGTTTAGGTCAAGCAGCGACTATTTTTCGAGTTTTTCGGATACTTTCTTGAAGATCCTTGTAGTTCCCGCTAGCCACTGCGGAAAGGTTTTTGGGGACGTAGGGTAGTTCCTGTACCAGGCTTTAACTTCTTCCATGGACTTAGTAGCGTTTCTCAGCTTTCTGAGAACGTTAAGTTTCTTAACTCCTCTGAAAGCTCTTCTAGCTTTTTCTGTGATCTTGAAGCTAGTCTTCTCACCTAAACTTGCTTTCAAGACATCTTCCTCTGTCAACAGTTTGTATCGCATGCCATAGTTCAGGTCTTCATCCCCAAAATTTTGTAGGAGGACACGAAAAACTTCTAGTCCAGCCTGCTTAGCCCCATAATCACTAATATACCTCACGTTATAGCTCCACAGCGCCTCCCGGCTTACATCTCCCTTCTCCAAGGCTCTCGCAGCTGTTTCTCCCGCTAGCTTCCCCCCTATCATTGATGGTCCCATGCCACCGCCATGAATGGGATTCACTTGGCAAGCTGCATCGCCCACAATCATGATGCCATTGCCAACCATGGTGTTCAGCGGCCTTCGAGTCGGAACACACCATGCGCCTTTGTCAACGATCGAAGAGCCATTGAAAAGTTGTTGGGAAAGAATATGGCTATGAAATCGCGTTCTCGGGTCAGGGAACCTTTCAGCCATGGCTACTCCTAACCCTACATTCACTTTATTGTCGCTTTCGGGAAAAATCCAATAATACCCTCCGGGCGTGATCTTCTGAGTCAGATAGATTTGGCAAAGCGTAGGTTCGTCCAGTGGCTGTTTTAGCTGCCGAATTTCTCGATAACAGGCCTCAACATCCCTACGGTCAACTTGGTCGTTTATTCCGATCTCCGGCTTCAGTTTTTTCCGAATGGCGGCAGAGAAACCTGTCGCCTCAATTGTCAGTGGGCTACGCAAAACCTTTTTTTCTCCGGTTCTTGCGTTTTTCGTTGAAACTCCTTGTATAGATTCTTTCTCGATTGTTGGCTCCAAGACATGTGTTTCGTCAAGCAAGGTGGCGCCTGCGTCTATTGCTTCCTTGACTAACCTTTGTCCAAACTGGGGCCTGTTGAGGATGTAGCCATACAGTTTTTCACCTTCAACAACATAGCTGGTTTGTTTGTCTGGAGAGTAGACTCGAATGCCTTTCATTACACATTCAAGTTCGTTGCCGGTAGGCTCTTTCAAACCTAAATTGTCAAAATGGTGCCTACCTATGGCATCACCACATATTTTTTTGCCTATGTCCTCTCTCTTCTTAAGATCAATCATGCAAACCTTAAGGCCAGCCTTTGCCACTGTTTTGGCTGCCAAACATCCTCCTGTTCCAGCGCCAGCTACTATGACATCAAACTTCTGCAAACTTGATCCCTACGTGTCCCATTTACATCTGCATAGGAAAAGTGATAGTATTTTTGTTTTTCGCAAACCTCGATAGCTGTTAGCACAGCTGTGCAAATCTTCGTTTCGCACTATTTTTTGAGTTCAACGTCGTAAATGTCTTTCAAGTACTTCATTCCTCTCTCGTGCGCCTCGCGTGTGAAGGCTTCAACCCCATCTTGGAATATCACAATTTTGTATCCCCGAAAAAACGCGTCAGCGCGTGCGCGCTTCCACCGTAGAGACTTCTCAGCAACGGCTCTAGCCCAGTTTCGTAAAAGCCGCTGTAGGTTCTTTTTCGACGATAAAATCTGTCTCCTTCGGCTGCAGTTCTGGAATTACGTCCGCGCCGTGAGTGCCTTTTATTGCGTGAGCGCTCCACTTGCGAACCACTTCAGGATCCGACTGATAGTGGGCATCATTGGAGAAAATCACCGGGACTCCTTACTCTCTAGCCGACTCAACAAGCTCTTTCAAAGGTTGTATTATTCTGCTGGCACGTTTAACTTTCAGTTCTCCAACAATAAAGTCGTTCAGCATGTCCACAATTATGAGAGCCGGATTCTCCATCCTTTATCCACATCTAGCGTAGTGGACTGTAGATCTTTATTTTCCTATTGTTTCAGAGGAAAACTTAATTGGAACAAGCTGGGGAAAAACTTGGTCAGCGTCGAGGTGGATCACATGTCTTCACGTCACGAAACTGGGTGGGACGGAATATACCATCGCAATCTTCCTAAAAGCCTGCCATGGGAATTGGGGAAGCCCAGAGAGGTCTTGATGAGGCTGGTGGATTCAGGCAGAATCACGCCATGTGAAACTTTGGATCTTTGTTGCGGCGTTGGCACGAATCCATCCTACCTAGCAGAAAAGGGATTTAATGTTACTGCTTTAGACGTATCTGATGGAGCAGTGAAACATGCCCGAGACAGGATGCGCGACGCAAACGTAGCCATGAATCTGCTCGTAGGAAGTTTTCTGAATCTTCCTTTCAAGACCGAAAAATTCGGGTTCATTTTCGACTTTGGGTGCTTTCACCACGTAGAAGTGAAGTATAGAACCGTTTTCATCATGGATGTTAAAAGGGTTTTGAAGCGGAAAGGCACATATTTTATGGTGTGTTTCAGCTCTGAGAATGGCCCAGCGTGGAATCATTTCAGAAAGGAACAGATTGAGGAGTTGTTTAAAGACTACTTCGATATCAAATGGATAAGACCTTTCTCCTCTCTTGAGGGTGACAATGTTACGCGACACTTCTATGAAGTGCTAATGGAAAAACTAGCCACTACAACCCTGTCAGAATATTAGCCTGGCGCTTGAACATTCCTGCAAGGATTCAGACCGCAAGCAAAGCCCCAACTTGCTGCACTAGACCTTCCAGTGGATGTCTTCCCAGAATACGGTGAAGAAGTAATGGATGTCTTGACTAAATCTTATTTGTGTTCGCTTCAAGACGGGGAAAAACGCTTTGATGGGCTTCATCGGGCGGATCAGTCACCAAAACTATAATAGCTGAGTTTCTCGAATACCGATTCAGTGGTAGAAATGAAATGCATGTTTAATCCAAATGTGGAATGCACTGTTTTTAACTCCTTGAAAGAGGTTGCGAATCAGCCTGATCCCTACAAGATTCTTGAGCACGCTTGTCCCATCTGCGTGCATCGTCCCTTCCCAGAAAGGCCTTTCCCGAAACGCCCATTCCCTAAACGCCCTAAAAGACCCGGAATGTAAGGCGTTCAGCGATCAGAAGGAACTACTGCGAGCGCACATCCTTCTAATACTCTATTTCGAAATAGGCTGTTCCCTCTCGCGAGTGGACATTTTACAGAATAGCTTGCTTGACAAGGTATAGGAAAGCCAGGTGGATTGGATAGTAGACGTAGAAGGCGTACTTCCGCAATGAGTAAAGGCGAGACCTCCTGGAGATCTCTATCTCGATTCTTAGCCGATTTTCCGCGTGGAGGGCGATTATGGGTAGCGCAGCAAGAGATAGTGATTGAATGTCTTGGACGAATATGGATGGAACATTCACAACAAATATTGCTAGAATTCCATGTGTTGTGTTTTCCCTAAGAAGTCTCATACAGAAGATGATTATTATGGCGTAGATACTTCCTTCAACATTGAAGAGGACTGATGCAAGAAAGGGTAGGAATATCAAGAAACTTCGTCTATCAAAAAACATGATCATTAAAGCACCCAGAAGCAGAGTGAAGAGAATGTTCAATTGTTCAGATGGATCAAATCCGAAAGCAAAAAAATAGGGCGCTTGGGAAAGTAGGGCAAAGGAGAAGAGTCTCAATAGGTATCTTTTCGGATTCCTTGCAGTTTCAACTCCTAACACGACGAGGTAAGCAAATATGGGAAAAGCAAATCTGCCAATCAACCGGAGATACAACAACTCTGGATATAGAATTGCTCCGACATGGTCAACCGTCATCGTAAGTATTGCCGCTATTTTCAGCAAGTCTCTTCCGATGTCAAATGTTCTCTTCATATGAGGAAACCTAGACTAAGTCTTATGAACCGCGTATCCAGTTACCATTAGACATCCAAGAAGCTATAAAAGTCGATAGGCGTGCGAGGATACACCTGTCAGGTTAAAACACCAGAGGTGCTACTTAGCACTTACGTTCTTGCAGGTTGACGCCGGCTCATATTTGATGCAGGTTCCTTTGGGAGCTGTCACCTAGGCTCATTTTTTTCTTGTCACCAACACCATTCGTGGGCTGGTTTGTTGGTAATTGGATTTCTGGAAATCTCCATAAACGGCTTCGACTTCGAATCCTTGTTCGCTTAGCAACCGTGTGATTTGATCTTTGGATATTATTGCCACCTCACCGTACTCGTGGAACCTTTCCAGTAGCTTTCCGTTGTTATACACATCAAAGAACAGATCTAAACTGCATGTACGCGTTGCCATATTCCGCCTTGTGAATATGCTTCGCACGACAAGCTCGTCATTTTTGGTTTGCTTTCTGTCAATCCACCAGGAAGCGGGAGGTGTTTCCGATGTAACTGCTTCTAGATCAAAAGCGAAAGATCCATTCTCTTCCAAGTGCTTGTGGACACAACTCAGTGTTTGCTGCTGTTTTTCTATGGTGTTGTTGTGGTCAAAGGTGGAGGCTGGAATAATGATGAGTGGAAACGACTGCCCCAACTCAAAATTTCTCATATCTCCCCTCTTCAAAATTACGTTTTTTCGAACAGCTGGGAGTTCTTTCTCTAATTTTTCGCCAGCCACCTTTAGCATGTGGATCGAGTTGTCTAAACCAATAACCTTTATCCCTGCTTGCGCAAGGGCGATCGCTACTCTACCTGTTCCCACGCCCAGCTCCAAAGCACTCTGGCCCATTTGAAGTGCAAGGTCTTTATAAAATTCGACATCGTTTTTAGAACCGAATAAATCATAGAATTTTGCAGATTGCCGATAGCTCATGTTAATCAGAAGAGCATTTGAAGTAAACCCGATAAAGCATTATCGATCCTCCTATGCGCACGAGCACTAACAGAATTTCGAAGCACGTGGATGAAGCAGTAGCCTGCCAAAGCAGATTAAAAGTCACGCCAAAGAACACATAAAAGCCTACTTCTATTAACCTACTTAAACTTGCAAGGATGATTAACTTGAACACACAAAAGATTAAGCTTGAAATCTTCACTTTGCTTCGTGATGAAGGTTTGACTATTCATGGTGTTGCTTCAGCCAACAAATCACCTTCAGCATCCATGCCTGCAACACAGGAACTTTCTCCTCAATCGCTGCTCGAAGACGCAAAATCCGTAATCTGCTATGGAGTGGAAATCCCAAGAGGAGTACTCTATGCGCCAAGTAAGAATCTGTCCTTGTATTGGCGATACTGTAACATGCAATATCGAACATTGGACTCCATCTCAAATCGGTTGAGTTCACATTTGGAGCAAAGTGGTTGCCTTGCTGCGCCAATATACAGTTGTTTTCCTTGGAGAGTCGAGCATCGCGAATTCTGGGGAAATCTCCCACTCGTCTACTGGGCAGAACAAGCCGGTTTAGGTCGGCTTTCCAAATGCGGACTATTGGTTACGCCCCAGTATGGAACCAGAATTCTACTAGGTGGAGCTGTGACAACGCTAGAGTTGGCCCCTGACAACAAGCTAGAAAACGACCTTTGCCCTGCAAAGTGTTTCAACTGTGTTAATGCTTGTCCGCCCAAGGCGATAAAGAAGACAGGAAAAATCGACCACAATGCGTGCATACGTTATTCGAGTTCAAACCCTTTGCTGCACCTGGCGCTTAGCAGCCAAGCTGTTAGGGAAAAATACAGTTTTGAGACACTGCTCAACACGGTCGCTATCGACGATCATGGCGCATATTTATGTTGTGAATGTTTAAAGGCCTGTCCATTAAATTGCAAATGAGTGTCTAGCGCGGACCGAAATCCAAAGAAATGCTGCACGATGTTAAAGCAGCTGACCACTTCAGGTTTTCTTTTTTCTTAAGATTGAAATCTGCCCCGCGTGATATACGTTGTGATCAGAGAGACCGTGAAACATTCTTCTGGCTGCAATTGCATAAGACTGCTCATTATAAGAGCCTTGAATTGTCTGAGCCAGTTTGTCCTCAGTTAAAGCCTTTATGGAGTTGACGAGTTCTTCACAAGTGTTCTTAAGCTTTTCTTTAGCTTCAGCCCAGTCTTCATTAGTATTCCCCATCTTTGGCCAATCCTCCTCGGATTTTATGTCGGGCATCATCTTGCTGCGCACTGCCTCTGCCACAGCTTCCACCCAGAAGCGGCAGTGATTCACTATCTCCCAAATCGTGTGTCTTCCGTCGACTGGTCGTTCAATCGCTTGCTTCATGTCAACTCCANNCAATTAGTTCTACCTCGTTCATATTAAGACCTCAGCAAAAGAATTGCATCAAAGTTAATTTAAACTTCACGTCCTCGCACACGTGTTTGCGCGCGTGCATCGCAGGTTTCGTTCGCAAAATTGCGCCCGTGTATGTGTTTGGAAACTTTTTTTGGGATGTCGCTTTCGTCAATTTGCTTTGATAAGTTGGCTGTTTCTTAGATCTATTTGCATAGGAAAGTCTCTCCTTGATATCCACGGAGCCGCCCATGCATGCGCATAGGCAGGGATGCATGCATGCAGAAGTCATAGTTATCCCAGAGTTTTCCGCAACAACATCAATGCTTCTTTTGCTCATCGGACTCGCAGTTGCCATCACAGTTCATAAACGAAAACTACTCAAAACACCAGTCAGTTAAACATCTATATTCCTTCTCTTTTTTGGGCTTAGGTAGGCGCTGTTGCGCGTGCAAACCGCCCTGAGTTTCCCCTTAAATGGCATTAAATAGCTCTTAACAAGCATAGTGCGGAGCAAAGCGGGACTTGAGGGAAGCTGAGTCAGCTGTGCACACATGATTCTACTAGGTGGAGGGGTCATGCTTAGGATGTACATAGCTAAGCTTGCTTGTCTTTGCGCTTTCTTTTATAGACTGTGGCTGCCAGCAGTGTTGTTGTCATGAATAATGGCAGGATGAGGAGTGACGGGAATTCTGGAATTATTATGACTTCTTGCTTTGAATGGCTGTATGTGAAGTATATGAAGATGTGTGTGCTGTTGGAGCATGTTAATGGTTCTGGTGGGGGTAGGATTTCTGTGCCATTCACAAACACTCTGAAGGCTTCATTCATCAATGTCGTGGGAGTGCATATTCTACAAAAGCCTTCAGTGTCGTCTTCACCAGTAACATTGAAGCTCAGGGCAGTACCATTGTATTGAAAATCAGATATTGATGAATTGCAGATTGTCTGAACATGATGTTCTGAAGTTGCGTTGAATTCTGAAAACATTCCCATCAAAGGATAGTTGTCCTGACCATATCGAGTATCTCCTATCCCATCTCTACCTGTCTCATTCTGACCTTCTCCGCTATAGAGGTCCGCGCCCTCGTAATTGCTCCAGTAGTTACCACCAGAGGGATAGCCCACATCCCAGAAGTCACCATAGGTAGTAGTGCTCAGAACATTTTCTATGAAATTGTTGTGATAAATAGCGTTATCAACAGAAGGCCAAAAAATCTGGATGGCTTCATCGTTGTTCGCTATATAATTTCTAAATATGCTGTTGTTGCTCGAGGATTGATAGAGTCGAATGCTACTCTGGTTGCTTGCTGTTATGTTATTGCTAAATATGTTGTTGTTTGACGACTCATGGAGCTGGATGCCATCCCAGATGTTTGCTGTAATGTTGTTTCCAGATATGCTGTTGTTGTTTGAAGACTCATAGAGCTGGATGCCTTCATCGTTGTTCGCTATGTAATTTCCGAATATGTTGTTGTTTGAAGACTCGTAGAGCAGGATGCCAACATCGCTGTTTGCTGTAATGTTGTTTCCAGATATTTCTGTGTTTTTTGTCTGCAACAGCTGCACACCAGTTGTTGTGTTGGATAGTCTCGAATTTCTAACTGTAATGTGGCTGCAGTTGACAAGTATTACTTGTCCAGCGTCTTCGATTATGCGATCTGATACATCTTCGAGATAAACCAGAGACTTTCCATTCACCCAGTTGTCATCCACGACGTTTTCATACGAACCATAAACAGTTAAGCCATCGTTGATGAATGTATTTCCAGATATGCTGTTGTTGTTTGAAGACTCGTAGAGCTGGATGCCTTCATCGTTGTTCGCTACATAATTTCCGGATATATCATTGTTTGCGGAGTTGGCTAGTCGGATGCCATACCAATTGTTCCTTATTCTATTCCCAAATATGCTGTTTCTAATGGAATTGACTAGTCGGATGCCGTGTCCAGCCTCCTGCACATTGTGAATCGGAATCTGATTGTTTGCGGTTACGTTGTTTCCATAAATCGTGTTGTTTGAAGACTTATAGAGATAGATGCCCGTAGAGTCGTTTTCTCTTACGTTGTTTCCAGATATATTGTTATCTTGAGACTGACTGACCATTATCCCACCACCGTTATTTGCAATTGTGTTGTATGAGATGCTGCAAGCAACAGCATTGGTGGTGAGCCTTATTCCCCAACTGGGAAAGTGCAGAATCTGAAGTTTAGTAATGCTAATGTTTTCTGAGTCAATAAACAGACCCACACTGTCTGCTGGTAACTGGCTACCATTGAGGATTACACCAGCGCTACTGGCATCGATGGTTAGATTCCCTTGGATGATGTGTGGCAACTCGCTGGTCAAAGCGATAGTCACGGGGCTAGTCGATGGGAAAACAGAACTATCAAAGGCAATAGTGCCTCCACCGGACGCGTTCATCAAGCACCAGCGCAGTGTTCCGTTGCCGCTGTCTAGTGCACTCGTAACAATCCAAGTGTGTCCTGCTGCGTAGATTAGAGTAGCGGGTTGAAAGAGAAGGAAGCCTAAAGCGCTTAAGGCCAACCAGACAAGAATGCATGACATTGTGGCCTTTCTTAACATGATACAGTATTAAGCTCAGATATAGATAAGATTTGCTTCAAGCATGGGCAAAAGCATGCAGCGGCATTCTACTCGGTGCCTGCGCGCGCGCCGTCCCTCTACTCCGCTCATATACTTTTTAGTCTAATCAACACTGATGCATGCACTCGCGTTTTTTTATGCAGAGGCTTTGTTCCTTAATTTTAGCAATTCGTTTGTTAATGAGTGGCGTGAAACGCCCATAGTATCTTTCTTGAAGCTCAGGAATTCTCCAATCTTTACCGGTGTATCTCTTTCTGCACAATGGAGATCCGCAAACACACTTCCATGATGCTTCATGATCTTCATCCGCTTCGGCTAAAGCATAGTCAATAGTCAGTTCTTCGTTAGGTTTGATGTCTCTTCTTGCGATTAGGGTCACTTCATTCTTCATCCAAAGGTTGGGATCGCATGAGTGATTCATGAAGTATGTTGGGCCGTCACCTTTTTCTTCAACCGTAAAAAGATCTTCATCAAGTTGCCCAACGATTATCGATTTTCCTTCAACTCTGCCTTTTGCTGCTGCTGCCTCAGCCTCTTCTTTACTCTCATAAGTCCTTGGAAGTCCCCAAATTACTGCAACTTCCCCTTTCTTTATTGGCGCGAGGGCAAACATCCCTTTGCCGTGAAGTGGCGAAGATTTTATCTCAATGCGAGGATCTATCCAAGATTGCTTACGATACTTTTTCATAGCTGTGTTTGTGGTTCATGGCCATTTAAAAGCCCTACTTCTTTCACTCTATCATGCACCCAAACCCGCCTCGGGCGCGCGCGCATAAATGGGCTCCTGAGTGATCTGAAGATTCTTCCTAAGTTTTTAGTACCAAGACATGATAATAGAGGATTGAAGGTGATAGAATGTCTGAAGCAACTTTAACCTTTAAGAAAGCAATTACAATTGTGGCTGCAGCTTGGATTCTGTCCTTGGTTACTACACTTGCCTTTGTTTACGTTGTGGTGCCAAATATTCTGAGACCAAATTGGCATCAAGTAGCAAAATTCTCAGGAAGCTTTCAAAGTTTTAACACCGAAGAGACAGACAGTTTTCACATCCCAAGCGACCACTGGAGACTGAATTGGATTGTTGAGACTGACACACCTCCACCTGAAGATGTGGAGTTCCGATTGTTTCTGTCATCTGCACATTATTATCCAAGCTTGGTGTGGCTGAAATTTGCAGATTTTAGTGGTTCTGTAGGAGAAGATATGAAATGGTGGGGCTACAAAGATGGAACCGAATACCTCACAGGTTCAGCTTGGTTCTCTTTTAGGCTTATCGGTGCAAGATTAGATTGGGAAATAACTGTTGAGGCATATTACTGAAGAACAGAACATCAAACACGGAAAGAAACAATAAACAACTAAATTCTTTTTCTTTGTGCAATAAAAGATTCTTTCTCAAATCTTTGTGCTCTGATCTCTTTCATAATGAGGCTCAAAAGTCGTTTGACACAGAAAAGGGGCTGTGGTTTTTACTAGAGTAGAAACCACTGTCCATGAAAGCTTCAACTCTTTTCTGTGTATCTACTCAAAACTGTGGGGGATTATTATCATATAATATACATAAAACCACACACAGAGAGGAACAGTGGCAAAATACATGGGAAGGCCATTGGAGAGATGGTTTTTTTGTTTGTAAGCATGCATGCACCGATTTTCAAGGTCTTTGGCTACAACCCCAGCGACGCGCGGTTCATAGGCGATCCCGTTGACTATGTGATCTTTGACGGGTACACGCAGATTAGGGAGCGCAGGGAGGACAGGCCCATCAGGGTGGTGCTGGCGGACGTGAAGACGGGCGGGGCCGGGCTGACCTACGAGCAGCGGAGGATCAGGCTGGGCGCCGAGCGGGGCCTGGTCGAGTTCAGGGAGATCAGGATGTAGTTCGTTTAGTACTATTCTCCGAAGTGCAAGGCTACCAGCGCTACGTCGCATATGTCAATCTTTCCATCTTTCTGAAGATATACAGGACCGGTAATGTCTGCTCGGGCATCATAAATCTCGTCGCCGTTCTCTGACCCAAAGCGCAGAGCCACAATTGCCACGTCTCGAATGTCGCATTTACCGTCGGGAATCCATGCGGTTGGTCCCGTAACGTCCCAAGGCTGCGTGGACGCATAAGTGTACTTCAGATCAAAATTAGTGTCATCAACGTAGCTGATGTGGGGGCGGTCACTACTATCAAGTGCCAAGGAATTGAAATATCCCACATTACCAGCGCTGTCCACCGTTTCAATGCTCCAACCACCATTATAGTACGCATATTTCAGATCAAAATTGGTACCATCGTAGTAGCTGATGTGGGGGCGGTCACTACTATCAAGTGCCAAGGAAGTGAATACACCTCCATCGGAGTCCGCTGTTTCAGGATTCCAGCTACCATTGAAGTGAGTATACTTCAAATCACCGTAATCAATATCGTAGTAGCTGATGTGGGGGCGGTCACTACTATCAAGAGCCAAGGAGTTGTACAATCCCACATTGCCAGTGCTGTCCACAGTCTCTATATTCCACCAATGGTCCGCGAAAACAGACCCTCCGCCAAAATTGAGTGCTAGCGGCAATATTTCTAATAGAAGCGCTGTCAACATGATTCTGGTAATCGCTCTGGCGTGCATTTTCTCTCCTCTCTCCACATAATTGTGAAGCAATATCGCCAATTTAAGATTTCACTAGCAACGCGCGTGCCAATATCAATTAACAGGGCTTCCACGATTCCAGGCAAGCTTCATGCTTGATTGACTTGGCGTGCGCGTTTGCGCCACTAGCCACTCTGGGTTTCCCCTTAGGGGGCCAAATAGCCGGGGGCGCATGAAATCATGCGGGTGCATATGAGAGGATATCTAATCTTCCACAAGTCATAAGAACTCAACAGCTCTAAGAGAAGAATCAAAATAGGAATGTGACATGGAATGAGCAAGAAAAATCTGTATATTCTAGCGTTGGTTGTTTCACTTTTGGGATTACTCATTTTCTCTGTAGAAATTCAAAATGTTCATGCACCGCATCTAATCATCACTATCTGGGCTGACGGTTCAATTTCCCCAACACCTGCAAATGTCACAACATCAGATAATGTCACTTACACTTTCACTGCGGACATCAACGCCTCAATCATAATTCAAAGAAGCAACATAGTGATTGATGGAAACGGTTGGACTCTCAATGGTGCTGACTTTGCAATCATGCGAGGCTTCAACCTCACAGGTGTGAGCAACGTGACAATCAAGAACATAAACATCTTGGAGTTTGGTTACGCAGTGTGGCTCGAAGAAGCATCCCAATGTGTCATCTCAAACAACACATGCACCACCAATGAAGGGGGCATCTGGCTCGTTTCTTCTACCGAGAATACGGTTTCAAATAACAATATAACAGGAAGCTTTGAAGCAGTTGCTCTTGACTCCTTTTCTTATGACAACACGATTTCAAACAATACATTAGCGGAGAGCTACTATGGGGTGTACGTCAGAAACTGTTCGGTCAATCTAATTTGGGGAAACAAAATATCGGAAACACACTCTGGCATCTATACCCTCAATTCAAATGTTAATGCGATTCTGAAAAATGATATGACAAACAACTGGCTGGGGATTGATGTCTCTGCATCAAGCAATAACACGCTTTCTGGAAACAATGTAACAGGTAACACAGTTGGTATACGTACTGGAAGTGCACTTATCAACAGTGTATTGGTTAAATCCAACAACAACACCATTCTTGAAAACAACATAGTCAACAGCACTAATGGCATTGATGCGGTTGGAGTTCTTTTCACCACTATATCTCGAAATCACATAGCAGAAAACAGTCAATACGGAATCGCCATCGACAATGTGAGCAACAGCACCTTTTCGGCAAATACTATAGTGGACAACTTCCTTGGACTCTATCTTGATGGCCTTTGTAACAACAACACGGTTTACCACAACAACTTTATTGGCAATGTAAAGCACGTCGAGGTTTCTCCTGGCGACATAAACGCTTGGGATGGTGGTGTTGAAGGCAACTACTGGAGCAACTATACTGGTGCAGATGCCAATCATGATGGGATGGGAGATTCACCTCACATCATAGATTCAAATAATATTGACAACTATCCTTTGATGGGCATGTTTCGCAGTTTCAAAACTTCACTCGGGAAATCAGTCAACATTATCTCCAACTCCACCGTTGACAGTTTCCAGTATGAATCTCCTGGCACGATACGTTTCCACGTGTCCAACACGACGGCAAACCAGACGCACGGCTTTTGCCGCGTGAGCATTCACTATGACGTGCTGTCTGCGCCATTCAACGTCACCGTTGACGGAGCCATTCCAACGTACTGGAACTACACCCTCCACGATAACGGCACGCATGGATGGATATACTTTGAATATACACACTCGACACGTGAAGTAGTCATAATCCCGGAGTTTCCAGCACTAGCTATTCTACCTCTGTTTATGACTGCAACACTAGTAGCAGCATTAGCTTACAGAAGAAAACACTCTTGATAGCTTAAGATTCTCCATTTCTTTTTCTTCGCATGCATGCAAGCGCGCACGCGCAATGCAGGTTTTTCTCGCTAAACTGCACCTGTGTATATGTTTGGAAACTTTTTTTGGGATGTCACTTTCGTCAAATTACTTTGATCGAGTTGTCTTTTTGGATGATTATTTACATAGGGAAAACATTTCGGCCCCAGTATCTGCGGCTGGCTATTTGCGAAAAGAATGTGCTATGCATCCGCGGGCGCTCTCTCCCGCCCAGCGTTGCCACTGGCGATTTGGCGAAAATACGTGCATGGAATGAATCAAAGTCTCTTTCGGAAAGCATAAAAGGATAAACAAATAGGGTAAATAGTTGGGGAGAACATGAGAAAAGAACTTCTATTATTCGCAATTTCGTTGAACCTTATCTTAGGCATCTTAAGTCTAGCATTCAGAAACCAGGTGGCAAGGGCGAGTGGACCCATTTACATTAGGGCTGATGGAAGTGTTGAACCTCTAACAGCAAATATCACCAGTGTCGACAATGTCACCTATACCTTCACAGACAAAATTAATGCCGAGATTATTGTGGAGAGGGATGACATTGTGGTTGATGGGGCAGGCTACACCCTTCAAGGAGATGGAAGCGGAATCGGAATATACCTTTTGCTAAGAAGCAACGTAACAATCAAGAATACGGAAATCACGAATTTTTGGGCTGGCATCCAGCTTTCGCTTGCTTGGAACAACACGATTTCTGGAAACAACATAACAGCATGGGACTACTGCGGCATCTACATAACCTATGCTTCTCATAACACCATTTCTGGAAACACAATAACAGACCCTATCGACCCTGGCTATATCCATGGCATTTATCTCGATGAAAATTCTGGAAACAACATAATTTCTGGAAACTATATTGATGGGTTTTGGTGGAATGGAATATATAGCAAAGGTTCTTCAAACAACATTATTTCTGGAAACAATATGAAAAACAACATGAATGGCATCTATCTCGATGGTGGTTCTAACAACATAATCTATCACAACAATTTCATCGGCTGTCCCAATCCATGTTTTTTCGGTAAGTATGCAAGCATGCATACGTTTGATGCAGGCTATCCTTTGGGCGGCAACTACTGGTGTGACTACTACGGGGGGGGCTACACAGGAGTTGACTTGTTCAGCGGTCTTTTCCAGAATGAGACTGGTAGTGATGGCATAGGTGATACCCCTCACATCATGGATTACGACAACAAAGACAACTATCCGTTGATGGGAATGTTTTCGGACTTTAAAGCAACTTCAGAATATGATGTTCAGACCATCTGCAATTCATCAATATCTGATTTTCACTACAATAGCACTGCGCTCTGCTTCAATGCCGCAGGCGAAGATGATACTACTGGTTTCTGTAGAATATGCATTCCAAGAGCTTTGATGAACGAAACCTACCAAGTGTTCGTTAATGGCACAGAAGTCCCACATAATCTGTTGCCATGTTCCAACACTATACACAGCTACCTATACTTCACTTACAGCCATTCAACACAAGAAGTAATAGTTATCCCCGAGTTTTCCGAATGGGCATCCATGCTTCTTTTGCTCATCGGACTTGCAGCTGCCATTACGGTTCATAAACGAAAACTACTCAAGCCCCCAGTCAGCTAAACACTACAATCCTCCCCCTTTTTTGGGCTTAGGTGAGCGGGTTACGCGTGCTGCCGCCTCGGGTTTCCCCTTAGTGGGCAACAAATAGCCCAAGGCGCGTGATACCATATGGGAGCAAATGGTTACATGCGAAACAAGAAGTCTACATGTTTATACTTGGATCAGAAGATAGTCGAAACCGCCAGGCGGATCGGGCTGAACGTGTCGAGGGTCTCCGAGAACGCCCTGGTCGAGGCGATAGGGGCGGCTAAGCGAGACGGATGCGCGTGCGCATCAAAGACCTAGCAATTGCAACAAAGCACTTTGGCGAAGTTGATCCCTATCTTCGTAAAACGATATCTTTTTTAGAATTTTACACGCGCATTTACACCATTAGCCGCTCTGGGTTTCCCCTATTGGGAACATATAGCCCTTGGCGTATGGAAATCCTATGAGGGCACGCACCCAGAAGCCATAAATCATACCATTTCCTAATAGATGTGGGTTGAATAGGGATATATGAGAAAGAGAGGAATTTTAGGACCAGCGTTCTTGTTGCTTCTTATGAGTTTAGCATCTCTGGTGGGAACTCTTCCCTTCATTTCAGGTGAACCCACCACAATAATTGTTCCGGATCACTATTCGACAATACAAGAAGCCATAAACAACGCAAATGAAGGGGATACGATTTTTGTTAGAAATGGCACATATGTTGAAAGCATTGTCATTAATAGAACCGTTTCGCTTGAAGGCGAGAGTCAAGAAGGAACGGTTATCAGAATACCGGAATCAGAACGGGACATTATCACAATTACAGCAGACAACGTAACTGTACAAGGATTTACGATTCGCGGCACGGGTCTTAATTGGCAAGGGATTTGGATCAGGAGTTCACATTGCTCGGTAGATAGTAACACCATAGAGCACGTGCGTGAGGGCGTATTTCTGGACGGAAGAGCACACAACGTAACGGGAAATATGGTGACCAATAATTGCATAAGAAACAACGGTGATTGTGGGGTTCTTGTTTGGGGTTCTACTGATAATCAGATAAAGCTCAATAACATAACTGACTGTGGTTTTGGTGTATACTTCTTTTCATTTGGACCCAAC
>JABAOH010044636.1_pt1 | contig 31177 bp, 20 predicted proteins | sample 7062181 | NCBI WGS metagenome assembly JABAOH01 (sample SAMN14538630, study PRJNA623070) | marine sediment metagenome | biome: marine biome [ENVO:00000428]; feature: marine pelagic biome [ENVO:01000023]; material: deep marine sediment [ENVO:00002113]; isolation source: pool of 5 deep marine...
AACGACGTATCGTCTCCATGGGCATTCCTTAATACCGCACTGTAAGTGCACCCTGGACCCCCCGAAAAACTTTTGTTTAGAGGTTATTTGTAGTGCTTTGCCACTTCCTCATATAGAATGCCGGCAGCCTCTTTTGCATCCACTTGTTCCTCGCTGAGAACCGTTCCAGGGGTCTCTGTCCGTTTCCCACTTCCCAAAAACATGGCCTCGGATACCGTACCGCCAATCTCCCGGGGCGGCAGAAATGCAACTGCCAACCTTGAATTGGTTGCCATATCAGTCAGGTTGGTAACAACTGTGTAATCGGCAGCACCGTCAGTCACCCTCGTCTTCAAAAAAGCGCCTTCTTTTGCCACATTCCGCACCTGGACCACTACCAGGTCAACACCTGACGCCAGGGTGGCGCCGGAATTTCCGCACCGGTCTCCCAGGCCCTGCAGCGTCCTCAGACACCAGCGGATGTTAGCCCTCAACAAGGAGTGATCATCCTTGCTGGAAACCAATGGCTCGTAAGCTTCAGCAATATCTGCCGTGGCTTCCAATAGATTTTTCACCGGTTCCGAGGCGGCCAGTGCTTCCGGCTCCTGGTACATATACATCAGTGTCATCACCGCCGATTCGCAGGCGGATGCCTGCCCGGAAAGCTTATCCCTGGAAATCTTGAGCGGAATCGTTGGTTTTTGCTTGAGACACTTCTTCAGCAGGGCACAGGCCAGGTTAGCCACTACAATTCGAGGGTCTTTCGTCGTATCGTATGCCATTGTGCCCTTTTTATTTCCAGAGTGTCAGGATAAGCCCCATTACAATTAACACGCAAAAATCAAAGCCGGTATTGATCAAGAAAAGTTTAAACGGGCGTTTTTCAAAAAGTACATTGTTCAAGCGAAGGACCATGGCTACACCAAGCCAGAGGAAAAATCCCAACAGGAACCCGCCTAAAAAGCCCTTAAGCTTCATACCATGGACAATATAGACGATAACCACTGCCATTACCAGCGAAAAAAGAAAATTGATAATATAAGCCTTTGGAGCACTCTTTCTCATTTTTTCCAGCTCTTCTTCTGTTTTGTTTACCAGGGCGAGCCAGGCTTTGCCGAAAAATATCCCGTACCACAGGAAACCCACCACCATATTGGCGATCCCGGCAATCAAAACAGCCAAGTAATTGATCTCCTTTAAATACATCATTCACCTCCAATATATTTTGTTAATTTAATAAAGTTGATGGAAGAAAATATTTTATAACATGCGAAAAAAAATGTAAAATGATTTCTTTTGTTAATTATTAAGTTAGAGTTTATGGGACGCCGCCCCCTTAAGTGCTTTCACTAAAAAGACAATATCCTCCTCTTGCGTACGAAAGCTCGTAATACAAGCACGCAGCGCATGAATTTGCTTGTTAAGATAAACTTCAGAAATCCACACGTTTTGCTCTTTATAAAGTTGTTGTAACAGAGCAGATAGCTCCTGTGAATTTAATTCAGGGTGCGTAAAACAGACCAAAGGTAATGGTGTTTCATTCAATATTTTCCAACCGCTTTCCCGTAACTTTTGCCGCAGCAGTTCTCCCATTGCCGTTTGATGCTCTATTCGTGCGGCTAAATTATGAATTCCCAATTCAGCTAATGTCATAAATACCTTTAAGCCTATAAACCGTCTTGACCATTGAATCGTGGATACATAGGGATCAATGGTATCACTGGTTTTACCTGGCATATAAGCGGTGCTGACCCGAAAGGTTTTTAAAACAGTTTCATTATGCTTGCAAAAGAACATGCCTGCTCCCATTGGCACAGAGAGCCACTTATGCGCGTCAAAGGTAATTGAATCGGCACCTTCGATTCCTTGCAAATATTTTCGCAAACGTGTGGACAATACAGCCGCACCACCCCATGCAGCATCGACATGAAACCACAACCCGTGAGATTGACAAAAATCCCTTAATTCAGGCAGTGGATCGATTATTCCCGCTCCCGTAGTACCTGCTGTACCTACCACCAGGAAAGGTAGATAACCTGCGGCTTTATCTTTATTATATTGAACGGATAATGCGTTCATATCCATTTTTAATTGATCATCCACAGGAATAACCTGTAATGATTTTCGTCCCAACCCGGTGATATGAGCGATTTTCACGAAAGAATCGTGTGCTTCTGCGGATAGATAAATCCGCGGTTGCGCGCTTAATGCTTGTGCCAACCCGTGTTCATCATAGTTTGGGAAGCGGTGAGTAAGGGCAGCCAGAACAGCCGATAAATTCGCTTCAGCACCGCCTGTGGTGAAGGCAGCGTGACTGGATGAAGGTTCAAACCCAAAATATCCCATTAGATACTTAAGTACAAATTGTTCTATTTCATTGGCGGCAGGAGCATGAGACCATGCTGCTAACTGCGGATTGTATAATGCCACAAAGGTATCCGCTGTAATAGAAGCTAACGTAGACGTGGGATTGAATAAACCAAAGTATCGTGGATGTGTGGTTTGTACAATCCATTCTCGCATCATCTGAGAAACATCATCCATTACATGATCAAGAGGAATGGGGTTACTAAAGTCATAATTCACAGCTAAATGGTTTCGAATTTCTCCGGGAGTGACCTTTTTCATGACCGGATGCTGAGGTAAATTGGTATAAAAATCAACGATTTCATCCGTTAGTTTCTCTAGTACCATCTCTTCTTTCTCCCGACGTTTATCATATTGCAAAAACTCGATGGGAGAACCATTGTGGACAATAAAAGCCACGGTTACTCCTTCAGAGGGAGAATTCGGCTCAATGAGAACATCTTTACCTTCGATTTCAGCGGCAAGGTCATCCACTTCAAAAGCAATGTGAGGAATGGTCTTAACCAGTTCAGGCAAAGGACTGTCCAGCTCAAAACGCATCCATTCAACACCGTATGGATTGGTATCATATCCAACGACGTAAACTTTGAACTCCTCAAGGTATACTTCACCCTCACGGGGAACCGTGGTAGGAATGGCAAGATGATGGTATTTTAAGTGCTTCTTCATAGTATCCTCCAATTTCCATGACCCACTAAAATAACTAAATACCACAGATCAAAGAAGAATGCAATCCCTTGCCAGGGGGGCTCTTTTCGAGAAAACTGCCCCCCTGGACCCCCCGCAAAAGCTTTTGTTTAGAAAGGTTTATGATTTTTTTTAACAGAGTATTAATGATTTCAATTTGGCTAGATGTATGAAGAAAATTTCACTGATTGTCCGCATATGGAAAGTTTTTGGGAGTCCAGAACCCTTTTTTCAAAAAGGGTTTTGGCCGCCGGAGGCATTGAAAAAATAAAAATTTTCCTTTAGAATATGTTTTGTACTTGAGAAACTGAAGGAGGCATTATGGCAGTAAATATGAATATTGATTTTGTGAGGAAGCAGTTTCCGGCGCTGTCCGGGGAGTGGGTGTTTTTAGATAATGCCGGGGGGTCGCAAGCCCTGCAAACCGTGTCGGATCGAATCCGGGATTATTTGCTTTTTTCTAATGTCCAATTGGGGGCTACATATGATGTGTCCCGTGTATCCACCGGGCGAGTGGATGAAGCCGCCCGTACCATGGCGGAATTGATCAATGCCCGGGATAAATGCGAAGTCATCCTGGGACCGTCCACCTCTATGCTGTTGAAAAATATATCCCTTTCACTGGTGGAGACCTTCAACGCAGGCGACGAGATCGTGGTGACCAATTGCGACCATGAAGCCAATATCGGTCCCTGGAGAAGCCTGGAAAAACAGGGCATGGTCATAAAAGAATGGCGGATTAACCCGGAAACCCTGGACCTTCATCTTGAAGACCTGGAACCGTTAATGACTGAAAAAACACGACTGGTTGCGCTTACCCATGGCTCCAATATCCTGGGAACCATTAATCCCATAAAAGAAATCGCTGCCTTTATCCATGAGCGGGGAGCCATGATTTGCGTGGATGGCGTGGCATACGCACCTCACGCCCTGGTGGATGTGCAAGAATTAAATGTGGATTTCTATGCCTTTAGTTTTTACAAAGTTTACGGTCCCCATTATTCCCTGGTTTATGGGAAAAAATCCCACTTGGAAAAAATGCCCGGGATTAACCACTTTTTCCTTGAAGATGAACTACCGCTTCGATTTCAACCGGGTAATGTGAATTACGAATTAAGTTACGGGCTGTTAGGGGTAATGGATTATTTCAGCGAATTTGCAGCGGTTCATGGGGATGGTCAGCCGGTAAAGGGTGTGAAAGAAGCGGCTGCCCTGACCTATAAAACCCTGGCCGGGTATGAAGAGACACTGTCTGCACGGCTGTTGGATTTTTTGAATAGTAAACCTAATGTACGTATTATCGGTAAAAAGGAAGCAGACCGGAGTGTGCGTTTCCCCACTATTTCATTTGTGGTGAAAGATGTGAAAAGCAGTACCATCCCACCGGAAGTGGATAAGCATAAAATCGGCATCCGTTATGGTGATTTTTATGCCCGGCGCTTGATTACCGACCTGGGCTTGGCTCCACAGGACGGAGTGGTGCGGGTCAGTATGGTTCACTACAATACCAGAGAAGAAATAGACCGGCTGATAAAGATTTTTGAAACATTGTTTTAGGAGTCTGTCCGATAATTAACGAGGGGGGCTCTTTTCGAGAAAACTGCCCCCCAAATCCCCCCGCAAAAGCTTTTGATACAGCCTCCTGGCTGGTTTACCCCTGAATGCCGGGTTCCTTTGACGCGGGCAGGCATATTCGTACGGTTGTACCTATTCCAACTTCCGATGTTACCTGGATGATTCCATTATGTTTTTTTATGATTGAATGAACCACTGAAAGCCCAAGTCCCAACCCTTTCTGGGTCACCTCTGGACGGGTGCTGAAATAGGGATCGAATATTTTGGGAAGGTCTTCACTGGGAATGCCGGTGCCATTATCTTTGATGTATATACAGACATACTTTCCAGGAGCTTTATTGGGGACTTGATCCGCTGCCAACTCTTTATTTTCAGCCTTTAATTCAAGTATCCCGTTATCCGGCATGGCTTGTTTTGAATTAATAACGATATTTTTTATTGCCTGTTTGATCTGGCTGCCACTGCAATCCACTGGCCAGAGATTTTCCGGGAGATCAAAATGACATGTTACACCTGAACCTTTCAGCACGGAATGGACAGCATCCAGGATAATGTCCTGGATAAACTCTGTTTTTTTAATGGGGGCATCATCTTTAGCAAGATCAATAAATTGTTGGATCAAATCCACGGCTTTCAAAGTGGATTTTTCTGCACCTGACAATACTTTATGAATCCCATGGCCAGAGGTGACATCCCCTAAAGCCAGTTCGATATTTCCCAGTATTGTTGCCAGGAGGTTGTTAAAATCATGGGCAATACCCCTGGCAAGAATCCTGGTAGATTCAAGTCTCGCGGTTTTCAACCGCTCCTCTTCCAACTGCTTCTGCATGCGGATATCATGAAAAAACATCAGCAGGGCCGGTTGTCTCCTGTATTGGATACTCCTGTAATTGACCTCCACGTTGATATTGCCGCCCTCTTTATTGCGTAATATTGTTTCAACGGTTCCAGCTAACTTTTCCTCTTTCCCTGATTGAGCCAAAAGAGTGTTAACGTCGGCTTGTTTTTTAGGGGCGACAAATTGAATCAGCGGCTGATCGGTAATATCTTGCTCATTATATCCCAGGAGATTGTCAAATGGGGTGTTTTTGAAAACAATCACATCATCCTGGACAATGGCAATTCCGCTGTGAGCTCTCTCCACAACGGTACGATATTTTTCCCCGGATTCCCTGAGTTCAGTGGTGCGCCTGGCAACAATATCTTCTAATTCCTTTTTTCGCCGTGAAATTGAATTGGCTCTCACCTTGTAAGTTAACAAAGCCAGGAATACAACGAAAATGAAAAGCGATACTCTAAACCACCAGGTTACCCAGAAGGGAGGCTGCACCCTGATTTTTAACGATACTCCATCTTCGTTCCAGACACCGTGATTATTGGATGCCTTAACCCGGAACGTGTAGTTTCCCGGTGCCAGGTTGGCATAGGTAACAAAGCGCCTTGGCCCCACATAATTCCAGGATTTCTCAATTCCTTCCATCATATAGGCATATTCGTTTTTTTCACTGTGAATATAATTCAATGCCGCAAATTCAAAGGAAAACGTATTGTGTCTATGACTCAGGGTAATTGCTTCTGTTGCCCCGATAGACTTTTCCAATATCAAGCGTCCATCAAACTTTTTTCCAGTGGGAACGGGCTGATTGAAAATCTTGAACTCGGTAATTACCACGGGTGGGATATAAGGATTATCTTTGATGGCATCCGGGAAAAAGGCATTAAATCCATTAATTCCCCCAAAAAATAGTTCGCCGCGGCGGCTCTTATAATAGGCCCCCCCGGAGAACTCATAACTCTGAAGCCCATCTACCACGCTGTAGTTTTTAAACTTCTCTGTAGGGGGATTAAATTTTGACAATCCTTTATTGGTACTGAGCCAGAGATTGCCCTCTTCATCCTCTAATATCCCGTAGATTACATCATTGGGCAGTCCGTCTTTTTCAGTGTAGGATGAAATAGTATCTCTTTCCCGGTTAAATTTATATAGTCCGCCGGTAGTCCCAAGCCATATTACTCCCTGACTGTCCTCACAAATCGAATAGACTGGATGCTGAATTAAACTACCTGGATCCTGGGGGCTGATTCGATACGAGGTAAAGGTTTCATGTTTGGGATCAAATATACTTAATCCTCTATCCGTGCCAATCCAGAGCATTCCCCGGCGGTCCTTATGAAGGATGTAAATGAGATTGTGCACCAACGTGTTTGGATTCTTGGGATTGGTTTGATAGCGAACAAATTGTTTCCGCTGCGGATCAAATTTATTAAGGCCCCCGTTGGTTGCGATCCACAATATCCCCTGTTGATCTTCAATAATGCAGGAAATTACGTCGTTACTCAGGGAGTTGGGATTTTGGGGTTGGTGCCGGTAACGGGTAAAAGTGCCGGTTTTGCGATCAAATTGATTGAGTCCCCCTTCGGCGGTTCCGATCCACAGTGTCCCCTGTTGATCTTCGCAAATCGCCCAGATTTTGTTATCACTTAAGCTGTTGGGATTGCCCGGTTCGTTTCGGTAACTTACCAATTCGTCGGTTTCGCGATTAAATGCATTGAGACCTTGATCATACGTCCCAATCCACAGTATTCCTTCCTTGTCCTCATGAATCGCAAAGACTCCTCGATTACTCAAACTTTCGGGATTTATAGGATTACCATAGTAATGGTTGAAGGTTTGCTCGGTACGGTTCAATTTATTCAGCGCCCCACCATACACCCCCACCCACAAAGCGCCTGATTCGTCCTCGTAAATGGCTCTAACCGAATTGATGCTCAAGCTGTGAGGGTCTTTGGTATCCGCATAATACGAATGATATGTTTTATCCTGGCGGTCAAATATATGCAGCCCGTAATCGGTGCCAATCCAGAATGTCCCCGAACGGTCCTGGTAGAACCTCCTGATTGTGTTGGCCCTGGAAAGATGCTTCTCGTCGGCAGGAATTTGATAATGGACAAATTGCCTGGTACCTGTTGGTTGTTCAAATTTATAAAACCCTTTCTCTGTGCCCACCCAGAGTCCCTTGGTACTGTTCTCATAAATAGCCAGTACTTTTGGCCCAGCCAAACCAGTAGAACGAATGATTTTCTTTTCCCGGTCAAATTGTTTTAATCCGCCATCGGTTCCAATCCATAGGGAGCCGGAGCTGTCTTTATAAACAGCATTTATGGTATTGTGGCTGAGGCTGTCGGCATCTCCCGGGTTTACCGGGAAATGGATAAATGCTTTTTTTTTGCGATCAAATTTTTTTAATCCTCCGCCGCCAGTGCCGATCCATAATTCCCCGGAACGGTCTTCAAAAATTGCATTAATAATATTACTGGGGCTGTCAAGGCTTTCAGGATCAACTAAATAGTGGGTGAATCGGTGGGTTACCGACTCAAACGCATTGAGTCCGCCGCCATTGGTCCCGATCCATAACGTACCGGATGAATCTTGATAAAGTGAAAGGATATAGCTGTTATTTAAATTATTGGGATTATCATGTTGGAATTTGTACACAACGAAGTTGTAGCCGTCAAATCGATTCAGCCCATGTTCTGTACCGAACCACATAAATCCCTTTTGATCTTGTAAAATACAGTAAACCGAACTTTGAGCAAGTCCCTGCTCATTGGTAAAGTGCTGGAATCGTAGGTCTGGTCTCTGGCTGTACAAACCGGATGAATAGATCAGACAGATCAACCAAAACAAAAGCCTTATCGTCCTGGCAAAACATGGAACGTCAAAAAACAATTTTATCCTCTATAAATAGAAAATTTGACATATTGTATGCGATTAAATTTTTCCTGTCAAGAGTGTTTCTTTTATTCCCCGTCTCCATTTTCAAAAATGACCATTTTCTTTTTTCCCAGATAGTCCTCAAAATGGATCGAAGAGGAATCCAAATCTGTGAACTTTTCTAAGATGGTTTCGATCTTATCAATCGATTGTTCCATTTTTTTTATAAAATTCTGCTGTCTGTCCGTTAGATTATTTTTATTTATTGAATTTTGAAAAAGCTCAAGATTGCCTTTTAATACAGTTAATGGTTGATTGAGTTCATGACTGGCGGTCAGGGCTAAAGCCAGAACCACATTTTTTTGTTCCAGCGTAACAATTTCTTTTTGAGCGTTTTTTAACGCCACATGAGTGCTTACTCGTGCCAATAATTCTTCTTTGTTAAAGGGTTTGGTAACATAGTCCACAGCCCCAACTTCAAATCCCTTTAAGATATCTTCCATTTGGGTTTTGGCAGTTAAGAAGATAACGGGTATATCTTTTGTTTCAGCCTTGGCTTTTAGTTCTTGACATACCTGGAAACCGTCCATTTCAGGCATTATCACATCCAGGAGAATAAGGTCCGGCCAAATTTTATTCGCCATCTCCAGGGCCTTTTGACCATTAGCAGCCATCGAGATGTCATAATCGTTTCCACTTAAAAAATTACCCAGTACCTGCAGATTTTGGGGTACATCATCTACAATAAGTATAAGTGGTTTTTGTTGTCCGTCTGATTTCTTTCCAACCATTGGATTGTTCCTCACGTTTTACCATATTTTCTATCATGACTCTATTTTAAATGAAATCCGTTCGCATTGCAAGAGGCAGCCAGCAGAGAAGTAGTGTAAGTGCCTAAAATCGGTAAATCAGCCGGGCATGCGTCAAGAAAAATGTATTATCAAAACCTTTGGTAAATATACGATGGTAATCAGTTCCTAACTCCAGGGCCCACCTGGATGCTAATGAGTAAGATACTCCTGCACCAACATTAAATCCTTGTTCTAAAGACCCGGTTTTGGGAATGTAAATACCTGGGCCGGCATTCACGTATAACCGGAAAGGCCTGGTCAGAATTTCAGATTTGATGTTACAGGAAATATTCCACCAATACATATCACCTGCTGCTGAAGCAGAGACTGCCTTAAACCCATTGTACCCCAGTAAACCTACCAGTGAAAAACTGGGAGAAAAATAATAGCCGATATACCCTCCTGAACTGAAACCAGGGTCATAATTTACATTGAGTATATCGATGGGGATACCAGCACCAGCATATATGCCAAATGCCCATCTGTTGAACCTGGGAATCTTATCAACAACGGTAAGGGGTTTCCCATCAATAGAGAACACCAATCTGGCACCAGCATCCAAACCCGATCGTAATATCTTGACGTTTCCTTTATAGGTGCCATCCAGGTTGTCCTCCAGCCTGAATGACTGATTCCTGTGTTCTTCATCCGCATAAACAACCGTTGCTGCCACTGTGTGACCGGGGCCCACATAGTTTCCATGACGGTCCCCGGGAACAAGTGTAACATCATAAAAATATTGGACCTGGTTTCCTTCGCCCGAATCCATATCGATCCATTGGATATCCAGGGATGAATATCCAGGGTCGGCGTTGACTGTCACATACTTCTGCACTGCCGTTTCTCGCTCAAACATATCGACATTATCACTGGCAGCACGGAATTGAAAACAGTATGTTCCTTCTTTTATTGTATCCCGGTATTGATTGGTATAGATCCCATCACCGCTCCTGGTATCACCGTGGGTGCCATCGTCATACAGGTGAAGTGTAACCGGCCGCGTACGCCCGGGGAACTTTGCCTGGCGTTTCTCCCTGAGAAAAACCCGTTTGCGATAAAGCCGGGTTATATTTTCATCATCGATTTTCCCGGGAATGGACGACAATTCCCCGGCACTGACTTTATTGAGGGCATACCAATTACCAGGCCCATCTTCAGGTCGTGTTATCCTTACAGTCACATCCGTCAAACCCGTTTTCGCATGACCCGCTTCCGTGACTGCCGCGGTTAACGTAATCACATCACCCGTCTCATAGGCGGTCCTGTCAAAACCCGTTTTCATTTTCATGGCTGAATCCATGATCACACTGTACTGGAAATTTTCAATCTCCCCCTCCTGCAAACCAGGAGCATCGATCTCCATTACCCAGGCCCTTGATCCAACCTTACCCGGCTGTTTAAGGAATCCATCACCTACAGTAATAATTGTATACGTCTCTCCACCATGAACGCTAACCCCCGTTTCTTCACCGGGAACCTCTTTTCCATCGGATGCTTTGATTGTCAGACTTAATCTTTCCTTTTGAGGTGTCACCCAACTCAAAAGAAAACTGATCTTCCGGTCGTGTTTATTGACCTTCACTTCAGGGGTAATTTTTTCTCCTGCTTTAATGACCCCCATTGGGTCTACTGCTGCTTCCAGCCCAAACGCGTCGGTAAATATGGATTTATAGGTTGCTTTAAGGGCGGTTCCCGGGTCCCATTGATCCGGTTGATCCGGGTCGAAGCCAGCATCTATCACATTAATAAAAGTTCCTTTCAAAGGTTCTCTTCGTTCTTCCGCCAGCTTTCTAAGAAGTCGATGATCCACGTCTACCTCTTCACCAAAACCGATGGTGTAAACAACTATGCCGTTATCATCCAGTTTTTTTATGCGGTTTATCACAGCTTTGTCTTCAATATTAACAATATTGGGACAGTTGTGATAACCGTCGCTTAAGAAAATGATTGCCTTGCGACCTTCATTCCCAAACATCTGCACGGCCGTATCTATCCCATTCAATAACGGAGTATTTCCCTGCCCTTTTAAACAGTTAATAGTTCTGATGGCATCTTCGCTGCTGGTTGCTGTGATTAAAGTCATTGGAGAGATAAGCTGTCCGTTACAGCCTTCAGACAAGCTCCAGGGAAACCGGGGAAATCCGGCAATCCCCAGGTTTGCTTTCCTGTTTAAATAAAGGCTTGCCAATATTATAAAAGGTTCAGCCGCTCTCTTTGCCAGGTTTATCCGTTGTTTGTTTTCTTCCACGCCCCAGGTTCCGTCATGGCCCCAGGACATGCTGCCGGACATATCAAAAAGCAGGACCGTCCCCGCCTCTTGCTGTGGTGTTTGCAAACCAGGGATAATCGGTGGACTCTTCCAATTACTCTCCTCTGCCGCATTGTATCGAAGCTCATCCGGCGGTGCCTGGTGATGCACCGCCGTATAAAGGGCTTTGCAGATCACTTCCGGCATATGAACCGTGTTCCGGTGAACCAATAATTTATTAATTCCACCTGGAATTTCCGGGTAGGCGTCATCATTATCGATTCCCGGCACTTCGCGGTTCTCTGCATAGGGAGAAAGATTTTTTGCCAGCACACGCCCCTGGCAGTCATCCGATGGCGTACCGCCCCCCACCGTATCCCGGTTTTCCCTGGCGTAAAGGGTCACATAAAGAATTCCTTTTTCTAGGGGCTCATTGTTTCTGCGCGCCCCCGGCGCCTCAAACTCGAATATCTGTCCACAGTAATTTGCTGCCATTGTGTCCTCGATATCATGGCCGTTGAGGTTTTCGATAAAATCATGGCTACGAGGATCAGAAAATTGACGTTCACAATTTTTCCAAAAACCGTTATTAATCTGCTTGAGTGCCAGGCTCTCACCAATAAAAATTGCAGCAGAATTGGTACCGTGGTTCGGCGGAGAAATCGCAATAAACTCGGATACCGGGTGAAAATCGAGCTGTCTCCTTTGATTTTCCCATAGTGTCTTCAGGTAATAGCGGGCGCTGATAGTCCCCCGGCTGAAAGCAATAATAACCACTTTTTTGGATTGTGCCCCCGGGTCCCCCTGGTGCAAAAGCACCAATTCTACTGCTTCTTTTATTTTTTCAGCATCTTCCTGGATGGACCGGTTTCTCTTCTCATTGTCATCTATATAGTCTTCCAGATCGATGTAATACGGCTCAATTCCCAGCCAGGCGTTTGCTTCCAGTTCCAGGGTTTCACGGAAGCAAGGCAAGCCGTTTAGAGATTGCTGCCAATTTTTTTTATAGTTTTTGCCTTCTGCAAAATTATGTCCATGGACAAACAGCACTGGCAGGTTATTTTTCGGTCCTGGAAAATTCGGGTCCATGAGACTATCCATGGTCAATTCAACATCCGTGCCATCCGTGCTGTACCCGGGGTCCAGGTAAACCTTCACGTCTCCCCACGTGTTTATCGATACGAATGCAAGCAAAATAAGAAGGAAAAGCAATGGCTTCATTTTTTTCATTTTAGTACCTCCATTATTTCTGTATTAAAAACTATGTTATACCACGCTTTCACTTATAATTCAAACCCATATGAAAAAGGGAACATGCAAGAAAAATGGACTGAATGTGGCAAAATGACTGAACAAAGCAATATGACTGACCGTGTATAAAAAATTTTGCGGGGTCCAGGCCCGCGGCGCGGGCAGCCGCAGAAGGTCCTTCGGACCATCTCGAAGGCTTCCTTACCTGAACCAACCAGCCAGGTAACTACTTTTGAAATTGACATGTATTGAAGAGAGGGATGTTGTTTCAAACGTTTGGGGAAGCCTTCAACTTACTTACCTTACTCACCCCACTCACCTTACTCAACTAAATAGGCCCTCTGGCCGCCGGAGGCATTACTTAGATACTGGTCTTAATACGCCGTTTTTGTCTCTTTTAAGGGGATGGGGTTGTTTTGGCAGAGGCGCGCCCGGTAACTCCAGGATGGATTTTCCATATTGCCAACGCGGTGGGCAAACCGCAATATAACGCGCATAACCGCCGGTTCCCCCTTCGGGTTTGGCAAACCCGATAAGGATCAAAGCACCCTTTTCCGGGACTTTGTCCAGGTTCATCATGCCTTCAGCCTGGCAGAAATTGTTTTTCAACAGCCAGGTTTCCCCTTCCAGGTTGGGTGTCGTATCGGTATCCAGGGGTTCATGACCGTGGAAAAGAATTTTACGCTCCAGGTGAAGGTATTTTAATGCTTCCAGTTTAATACCAGGGAATGGTTTTTTAGCAAATCGGCCGGTCTCATGCCATCGTTTGTACCAGTCAGACCGGATGGCCACCACTGCGCCTTCCGGGATTGGCCCGTATTTGGTCTCCCAGGCTTTGATATCTTCCCCGGTGGCATGGTAGCCCGGGTCTTTTTTTACTTTTTCATGAATATCGATGACCACCAGGGGACGGATAGAGTAGGTAGCAGGCAGGTCACTGATAGTGGCGCCGTACTCGTTAAAGTGAGCCGGCGGGTCCAGTTGGGTGCCGTATTGGTCTGTAGGTAAATAATAAGCGGAAGCGATAAACCCGTGTTTCTTATACTCGAAAGGGTCGCCTTTTTTAGCATACCCCGGATAGTCTTTGCCGGCAATGGCCGGTTTAAAAGCAGCTGCGCCAAAACCCGGCCATACAGGGATGGTGGGATTGAAGCCATGTGTCAGGTCCACGTATTTTGCTTTTTTAAGTACGTTGTTGTAGACCTCCCACAGATCTCCTGCTTTTTCTCCTCCTTTGAGCACAGCAGGCGACACAAAAACCAGTGCTGCCATCACCGTCATTATTGCAATTAAACGCTTCATAGCTCCTCCTTATAATGTAATCCTGGTGTAATATAGCAAATTTGAATATTTTATTCAACCCTGCGGCATATTTTTGTCTCCGACGGCCAGGGGGGCGCTTTTTAAAAAAACCCCACTGCGTGGGGGAGCATTGGCAGAGCAATTACGGCATACAATGTTTCAAGTGATGTATCGCCTCCGCGGACATTATTAAATACCGCACTGTCAAGTGCCCCTGGACCCCCCGCAAAAACTTTTGTTTATAAATGACGTTTTTTTACAATTTTTGTGATTCCAATCTGGTATAATTAGATAAAAAAATTAAGGAGTACAGTATGAGCATTAGACGAATTTTAGTAATTGTTTTAGCAGTGATCCCCCTGGTTTTACTGGCAGGAGAAGAAAAGAAACCGGATACCTGGGAACCGTTTCAATTTTTTATCGGTAAATGGCAGGGAACCGGAGAGGGCAAAAGCGGCAAATCCACCCTGAACCGGGAATACCATTTCAAATTCAACAAGAAATTCATCACCAGCGCCAACAAGGCAATCTTCAAACCTACCGAGAAAAATAAAAAAGGCGAAATACATGAAGATTTCGGTGTATTTAGTTATGATGGGATTCGCAAAAAATATGTTTACCGGCAATTCCATGGGGAAGGATTCGTCAATCAATATGTGGTAACCATTTCCCCCGATAACAAAAATTACACCTTTGACAGCGAGAGCATTGAGAATTTGCCTCCCGGATGGAAAGTCCGTTATATAATAAAAATCGAGGGTGAAAACAAATTTAACGAACGATTTGAATTGGCCGGTCCGGGAAAAGATTTTGCCTGCCTGATTACCAACCAATTTACCAGGAAAAAATAAGAATATTCATTTTGACTCATATTACGCAGGAATTCGGTTATTTTGATCAATCTCATTTTATCAAAGAGTTCAAAGCGTTTTCCGGGGTTACTCCCAAAGGGTTTCTTTCTAATACAGATATCTCATTTGTGGAGGTATAAAACGTAAAAGGGGGACGGCGTCCCCACCCCCTGGTCATGCTGTTACTTTTTATCTACAGCGGGGGTCAATGCAACAGGTGTAACTGTTATTGGAGCAGTGAATACTTTAATGACCCTGGAGCAGCCTTTGCCGTATTCATTGACGGCACATACCTGGTAATAGTAGTAGGTTTTGGGTTCTACTGTTGTGTCGGTAAATGACGTGGTATTGGGTCTGACTTTGGCAATAGGCTGTAAACTTTGAATGCTGGTTGGCGAGAGTTTGGCACGATAAATGACAAAGGCGTCTTCGTTATCGGAATTATCTTTCCACTCCAGGTAGACTTTTTCATAGTCGGGTTTGGCTCTCAGTTCTGTGGGAGCTGCAGGGGGTCCGGGGCATGGGGGAGTTGTGGCGCTGGCGACATTGGAATAACCCGAATATCCGGCGGCATTAAACGCCCTGACCCGGTACCAATACGTCGTACTTTCAACCACATTGGTATCGCTAAAAGATGTTTCATCGGCCCCTATTGTGGTCAGTACGGTGAAAGTGATACCGTCAAGACTTCTTTCAATGCTGAATCCATCTTCATTGTCGGAGTTATCCTGCCAGGTGAGATCGATCTGGCTGCATGAGACGGCGGTGGCGGTTAAGTTGGTGGGAGCGGCGGGGGGTTGGAGTAAGTTGCCAATGGCATCGGCTGGGAGATAAGCGCCCATGTCTGTAATAATATTAGGAATCGGGACTCCCCTGTTGGGGCAATAGGCGCAGTGATGCAGGGCAACTACCAGGTGATCGTCGTATGCCAACACGGGTGAGCCGGAACTGCCGCCAGCGGTGTCTGCATAATAACCGATATCGCCGGGACCTCCGGTACAGGGCGGCCGGCTTGTACTAAAAATCACGGCATAACCACCGTCTACATCACTTAATACGGCCAACTGTTTGCCCCAGTGCTGCGGATGCTGGGGAATATAGATGCGCTCACCAATGGTGGGCAGTTCATCTCTAAATTGCAGGTAACCATATTGGGATGTAAGATTAACGGGCAGCAGGATTAGTGAGTAATCCAGGCTGGTGTTGGTTTTTACCAGGTCGCCGGAATCGGCCTCCACCACCCCCGGGCAGGCGCCCCACCAGTTGCAGGGGGTAGTACAGGTGGCGCCTTCGGCCATGAATTCGTAATCGGTATTATCTGCGTCGTACTGGTCTTCGATACAGTGGTGGTTGGTGAGCAAATGGCCTTCGCTTCCCAGCAGCCAGCCGGTGCAGGCATACATGCCGGTGATCAGCAGACGTGACACGGTCCTGCTTTTTTCATACATGGTGGTGCCTTCGTAACATTTGGCCCATTCCTTGTCATCAGCACTGCAAATAGCTTCAAGACCGGCGTCTCCTTCTTCCTCTATTCCTGCCATTATTGCCGAGATATGGCCCTGTTCATAACCGCGGATCCATTTATCAATGACAAAACCATACCCGCCCTGGGAGTTCTGACTGTGGAGTTTAACAACAGCGGTATCACCAGGAATATGGGTGGCCCAGAAATCATCCAGTACAGCTTCACCGCCCCTGACGACTTTTCCTTTTCCTGCATACCTATAAGAAAACTTCCCGTCCGGGCTGGAGATTTCCACGTGGTCACCGGGGGCCAGGTCAAACCCGGAGAAATGGATGGCAATGTAACCGGCATTGGGATAGTTAAATACCCACTCCAATGCAGATTCAGCCCCACCCTTATAGGGGTGGGCAGTTTCGATTCGCTCTGAGACCTCCTCTCCTACCTGCACTCGTGAACAAAGCCAGGTGGAGCCAATCGTTAATAACGCTAAAATTACCAATAATGAGAAAAGTTTCCTCATTTTTTTACCCTCCTTTATTTTTATTTAAAGTGAATTTTATTTAGCCTTATGAGTCTCCAAAAATTATTGGGTAAACGACTACTTACTGATCCGCTCGATATAAGAACCGTCACGGGTGTCCACCTTGATGATATTACCTGCTTCAATAAAAGGAGGCACCATGATCTCCATGCCATTGCTCAATTTTGCCGGTTTGTAAGAGGCCTGGACAGTTGCACCTTTGATGGACTTTTCCGCTTCTACAACTTCAAATTCCATGGTAAGAGGCGGTGTGAGGTTCATGGGTTGACCTTTGTAAGATTCCAGGATATAAGTGGCCTCTTCATCCAGGTAATAAACATTGTCTCCCATGAACTCCTTGCTGAGAGATATTTGATCATAGGTTTCATTGTCCATGAAAATATATTGATCACCATCCTGGTAGGAAAAAGAAACTCCCTTTGAATCCATTACGACCCGCTCTACCTTTTCATTGGAACGGAACCGGTAATTGCGGATGGTCATGTCATTTAAATCCCTGATTTTGGTTTGTACCACTGCCTGGCCTTTACCCGGGGTAATATGTTCCATGTCTTCGACACGGTACAGCCTGTCATTCAAAAGAATAATAATACCTTTTCGGATTTGAGTCGCATTAATCATAATGTCCTCCATAAATAAATGTGTTCATTTGCTTGCGATTATTCGACCTTGCATAAAAAACCTTATATCCCAATCTTACGAGAAAAAAATAACCCTCACCGGATTGAGATTGACCGGCAATGAAATTGACGCCCTTTACCTTCCCTTTTTTGAAATTGACGTTGAAACGTCTCTCAATAAAGCGCTTAAAGTCCGTATGAAAATGAGAACAATAATTAACCTTCTTATCCCTGTCCCAGATGGACTCCCATGCCAGGAAATAGGAGTTAGAAGCGTCCTGTTTGTTTTTGGGTTTCTTATAGATATGAAAGGTATCTCCTCCCCAGCCATTGGCATAATCCCTGAGGAAAAGACTGTTTTTGGGCTTCAGTAATACTTTCAGATAATATTCACCGATGACACCGGAATGAAAAAGTTCGTGCCCTTCGGGTTTGTAGCGGATGGTGACTTTCACGGGTTTTTCCCTTTTAAAATATTTGTCCGGATGAAGGATTTGTTCAGTGGACTCCGGGGGGTCATGGAGTATTTCATTCACCCCTTTCCATTTCTTTTTTTTAAAAACAGCGTTTACAAATCGCAGCCCTTCTACATAAGGCATCAGCAATTGATACTTTAAAACAATCGGTTTGCGGTACAGCAGGGAAGGTTTTATAATGGGTGCATAGGAAAATAATGCATCCCCATCAGGGGAGGATAGTAAAATGTCGGCATTCATATCACTGTATTGGACCATTAAAAAGGTAGTATCTCCTTTAATGGCAGCCAGGACCCCCAGTTTCCGGTCATCAAAATCCGAATGACCGCCTGCCAGGGCAGACAGGTCAAAATGCTGATCCAGGATGGAATGCCGTAATTCATGCGTCAGTACCATTGCATGGATGAAATCAATGTCCCGGTATTCGTATAAAGCGAGGAGTTCTTTGGTTTTCGAGTTATACCATGCACCAACGTTATTCAGTAAGATTTGTTTGCGAACCCTGCGAACATCTATTTTCCTCTCCACAAACCCCATTAACCAAATGAACTCTCCCTCTTTTTCGGATAATTTGTCCGGGTAGTCCGCATCAAACCGGACGGCAAGATATTCCTGTAAACGGGTTTTACTCATGTAGTGGATGGGTATGTCCTGCTTAAACGGCAGCATACCCAGTACAGTGATTTGTTTTTTCAGGCTTTCAATATCGTTGTACTGTGAGAGCTGGCTGTGAAGCCCTTCTCCATCAACCAAAAACAAAGACACCCCTGCTATCAGTAAAGCTGCAATAGAGCAACACATTAACGTAAGGTTAGATTTATGTTTCTTCTTTAACACCGAAATATATCTGGAAACTCCCAATGTCTGTTCTAAAATAGAAAAAATGGAGCTGATGGGATTCGAACCCACGACCTTCTGAATGCCATTCAGACGCGCTCCCAGCTGCGCCACAGCCCCATCATCAACGATTCAGAAATGAAATAAATATATACCATATTTTCTTGTGAAAATCAAGGACCATCAAGGGCATTTCTATCTGACTTTCTTAATGAACGTTAATTCCTTATATGCCTTATCCAAAAGGGTAAGGATGTTCTCATAAGAATAAATATCATCCTTTTGCGAAAGGATGATTACATAAACCTCATCTCCTTTTCTCCTGGCTCTTGCAACAACACCTGGCTTTCCGCTTAACGTCGTGCATTTCCTGAGCTCGGAAATCTTTGCTCTCTTCCCTATCTTTGCCAAATCTTTTTTTACAATTAATTCCAATGCCTGCCGGTTTAGCGGATCAAAAGGTAAAAAATCTTTTTTTTGGTCTTCATCCATGACTTCGAGAATGGCGTCGAGGTCATTGTCTTTAATCGATGATAGAACGTATTTAGCAACCGCTTCCGGATCGGTTCGATCCACTGGGGCCGCAGTTTCTTGTGCAAGCAGCAAAGAGGCAGCCCCCAGGAAGAACACCAACGTCAATAAGATTGCATAAAAGCTGTTGCTTTTATTCACATATTTACACATGTTTTCCTCCTGGCCTTACAGCAAATTTAGACGACGTTACAGGAAAAGCCATCTAAATCTTACCAAATTTACAAAAAAAAAACAACAAAAAAACAAAAAAATCGTTAAAAACCTGTCAAATTCCCAACACTTTTTCCTCCAGGCACGCTGAAATACCGATCCACTGACTTACTGAACGTTCATCTCTTTCAGCAAATGACGGGCACCGCCGAATTTATCCAGGAACCAGAGAATATAACGTATATCCACACCAATGGAACGACTGTATGCTTCATCCCAGGCATAATCATTAATGGTGCCTTCGAAAACCCGGTCGAAATTCAATCCCACCAACCGGCCGTTGGCATTCAATACCGGGCTCCCGGAACTACCGCCGGTGGTATCGGTGTTGTACAACATGGCCACAGGGACATCTTTTAATTCCGGGTGAGCAAATAGGCCAGGCTTTGTTGTCTCGTACAGGTGAATCAACTTCTTTGGAGCGTTGAAGGGGTGTTTACCGGTATTCTTTTGGATTACCCCGGCCAGTGTTGTAAAGGGGCGATAGTACACAGCATCTGCTGGCGAATATCCCCGGATGCGGCCGTAAGTTAACCGCAGCGTTCCATTGGCATCAGGTATAAATTCTATACCCATAAATTCCTTTTTGACATTGATTAATTGGGACATTAACTCATCCAATATTCCCTTCTGCCGTTTTTGTTTTTCTTTTTGCTCCTGGTAGGTGGGATAGAGAGCAACTGCCAGTTGAATAAAGGGGTCCTTTATCATTTTTATTTCTTTGTTGGGTTTTTCAAATAAACCCATCAGGAAGTCTTTATCATTTAACCTGGATGGTGTATAAGCGGAGTTGATAAAGGCATCGATGGCTTTTTCTTTTGCCGCATGGTTCCCTTTTACACTGTCTTTCAGGATGATATTATCCACTGCCGGGATTCGTTGGGGTTTGTCTCCTTTAGGTTTTGCCGCCCGCATCAACAGCTCTTTAAATAATATCTTATCGGCTTCTTCGCAGTAATTTCCCAGGTTGATTTCAATTCGTTTTAATGTTCGATCAAAATTGCGGTTCATGTAAGCAGATTCCCGTTCCGTATCTTTTTTCTTCCGTTCAATGGAAGCTTCAACCACTTTGTAGGCATTGCCCAACATGGTAGAACTTCTCAGCAAATAACCCAGGATAAAATCGTATTCCGCATCTTTTCTTTTTTCGTTGAACAGTTCAGCGATTCGTTCCAGCACCCGGCCATATTTTGCCTGGCGTTGGGGGTCTGCCTGAATAAACGCCTGGAGTGCGTTTTCTTTTTCTTTTCTTTTTTTTGCCAGTTCCAGGTTTTTTAAGCCCTGCAACTGACCCTGGGACCGTTTCATGGAATTCCACAAACCATTAAGTTTCGGAGAGAGTTTAATTTCAACGGTGCGGTCTTTCTCACTAAGTTTTTCCAGGACGTTGATCATCCAACCGTACAACTCCACCAGGCAGGGCATCCGGACTTGCTCTTCGAAAGAAATAAAATAGGAGGTGCGGTGGCGGGCGGTGCGGCCGGGATACCCCAGGATAAATACCAGGTCTTCCTCTTTAACACCCTCAGGCGCTGCCTGGAGGTATTTTTTGGGATGATAGGGCACATTGTTGGGGGAATAATCGGTAAAGGAACCATCCGGTGCTGAATAAGCACGCATAAAGGCAAAATCCCCGGTGTGACGGGGCCACATCCAGTTGTCGATTTCACCGCCATATTCACCAATGGACCGGGGCGGTGCATATACCAGGCGGACGTCTTTCAAATAGGTATAAACGAATAATACATAGGTTTTACCAATAAACATCTCTGCCACTTCGGCCCGGCGGCCCGGGTACATCTTCTCCGTGTTCACCTCAATTTTCTTGATCTGTTTTTCAATGGCCCTGGTGCGCTGCGCATAGGTCATTTCCTTTTTCACTACTCCTAATACGTCTTTGGATACATCCCGGTAAAATTCAATAACCCGAACCGTATAACCTTTGGCCGGGAGTTCCTGGCTCCTGTCCCTGGCAATAAATCCATCCCGCATGTAATCGTTTTCCTTAGTGGTAACCGTTTGTACAGCACGAAACGCACAGTGGTAATTGGTCAAAATAAGTCCATCCGGGGAAACAAACGAAGCCGTACAACCCCTTAAATTAATAATGCCGTCAATCAAACTGACGCCATTGGGATTGTACAACTCGTTGGCATCAATTTTAAATCCCAGGGATTTGAGGTCCAGCCTGGGGATCTCACTCAGCGGCAGCATACCTTCTTCCGCTTGAAGGGAAAAAATAAAAACAAAACAAAGAAAAAAACTCAATCCATATCGAATAATCCGGATACGTTTCATTACTATAATTCTCCTTATACCTTATATTAGACAAAATTGTAACGAATTTAAACGAAATAGTCAACTTAAGCCGGAATTTTGGTTGACAATCAAGAGCGGTTGATTTATCATTTTAGCTACTTCTCAAAAAAGTCTTGCCATTTTATGGCAAATTTTTTTTGAGAAACAAGGTTGAGGTTAAGGCTGAGGTTGAGGAAAGATTTTCTTCCTTAACCTTAACCTAAACCTTAACCTGAGTTTAGCCGAGCCTTTTTGGTTTCGGGTCGGCTGGTTTATGAACTTATCAATGGGAGGTAGTCAAATGACAATGCTAAACAAAAAGGTAATGAAGGAGCTGAAAGAAATCTTTAAAGAGTTAAACAAGGATATCACTTTAAAATATTTCACCCAGGAGTTGGAGTGCCAGTTCTGCCGCGATACCCGGCAGCTGCTGGAGGAGGTCAGCGGTGCAACAGGCAAGATTAAATTGGAGATCTATGATTTTATTGGGGACAAAGCCGAAGCAGAGAAATACGGTATCAAACGAATTCCTGCCATCGTGGTCATGGATGAAAAGGATTATGGAATTCGCTTTTACGGTATTCCCGGGGGCTACGAATTCAGTTCCTTGATAGAAGCATTTAAATTGGTTTCCACGGGTGAAACCGGGCTTCAGCAGGAAACCAAAGATTTCCTCGATTCCCTGGACAAAGATGTTCATCTCCAGGTGTTTGTGACACCTACCTGTCCTTATTGTCCCGGTGCTGTGATCCTGGGTCACCGGATGGCCTATTACAGCCCGAAGGTCTCAGCGGATATGGTTGAAGCCAGTGAATTCCCTGAATTGGCGGTAAAATACAATGTCATGGGTGTTCCCAGGACGGTGATTAATGAAACTGAATTCCAGGAAGGTGCGGCTCCTGAGCAGATGTTGATTGAGAAAATAAAAAAAGTTTTGTAGAATAATAACCACAGAGAACACAGAGGACACAGAGAGGAAGAGAAGAAGAGAAGAAAACATGAAAATTACAAATTCCAAATCACAAATTACAAACAAATTCCAAATTACAATGACCAAAATTACAAAAATAAATAAGAAGCGAATTACAACGATCATAATGGGGCACGATATCAAGAAGCAAATTACAATGACTGACCGTGTATAAAAAGTTTTTGCGGGGTCCAGGGGCGGTTTTTACTAAAAAGAGCCCCTGGTCGCCGAAGGCAAAAAAGTGCAAAACATATTGCTAAAAAAACAGAAATGGAGTATAATAGCAATCTGAAACAAATGGCGGTGTAGCTCAGGTGGTAGAGCAGTCGGCTCATATCCGATATGTCGGGGGTTCAAGCCCCTCCACCGCTATTTGTATGTATAAATGAAGATTTTATATCCACCCTTCCGGGAGAACATCGAAAAAAATCACCTCATTGAAGATAATGATACTATTATACTGGGTTTTTCCGGCGGCAAGGATTCGGTTACCCTACTATACTTGCTGCAAGAACTAAAAAGAGATATGGATTTCCACCTGGTTGCTGCCTATTTCAACCATAAACTCCGAACCGATGCGGCAAAAGAGCAGCAGTGGATCATTGATTTTTGCCGGGCACGACATGTGGAACTGGTGACGGGCAGTAAAGATGTGATCGAATTTAAAGACAAACATAAGCTAAATCTTGAGCATGCGGCGTCTCTTTCCCGTTACAGTTTTTTTAAGCAGGTGTCATCCCGGTACAAGAATGCTAAAGTGGCTACTGCCCATACCCAATCCGATCTTACGGAAACGTTTTTTATTAAACTGTTCCGGGGAAGTGGGCTCCAGGGTTTGAGTACCATTTACAGCAAAAAAGAAAACACTATTATCCGGCCTTTACTTTTATTTGACCAGGAAGAAATCCTGGCGTTTCTTGAGCGCAATAATATTCCTTTTTACCGGGATTATACCAATGAAGAGGACCGGTTCTTGCGCAATCGCATCCGGCACCACGTGGTTCCCGAGGTCAAAAAAATCGAAGCGGATATTCATCAACATATTTTTAAAACCGTTTCCATTATCCAGGAAGAATACGATTATTTCAGTGAAACTGCCAAAGGGATTTTATCAACGTACTTAATCCTGGGTAAGGTATTGCCTGCCGGTATTTTAAAAGACTATCATTTGGCGGTGCAGCGGCATATTATCCGGGAATACATCCGTTTATTAAAAGGGAACCTGCTGAACATTGATTTTGAGCATATCGAAGCGGTTCGAACCCGGCATTGGGAAGTGGAAGGGCTGGCAATACCGGGGATTGAATTGACATTTCATAAGGGGTTCATTTTTCCTAAGGGTTTTACTGTGCCCGGATATTATTACAGTGTATCATCGCCAGGTTCGATAAAGATCAAGGAGATTGAAAAAACCGTCACCGTGGAAACCACGGGTTCCTTTCAAAAACCCGGAGACAATAATCAAATCATTCTTCCTTACTCTTCGGTTAAATTTCCCTTGATGGTACGCAGCCCCCTGAGAACGGATAAATATGTGAAGATTAATACCACGGTGAACCAGAAAGTCATTGAGATGATCCGGGCCTCCGGGATTCCGTCGGAATTACGAAATTTATGCCCGGTGGTATTGAATGGGGATGGCGAGATCATCTGGGTAACGGGTTCGCCGACTGCCGATGGGTTTAAAGTAAAAGACAAAAAAGGAAAAGAATTTTTAAAAATATCGACACTTCCTTTTTACCCGCAAACTCGCGGCTCATAACAAGAATACACTCACTTCAGGTAAAAGTAAATATTTATAAATATGGACCCTTCGAAAACTCTTCTAATTGGACATCCAGGAAAAAAAGGTAAAGTTCTATCCGATTTAACGACAACATCATTTATTTGTGTTATCTTAAAAATGGAGGCTGAAAAATGAAAAAGATATTTACATTGATTTCAACGTTTATCCTATTTTTAGCTTTAATATTCTCTAACCTGGCTTATGGAGCCATACCGGCATGGGAACGGGAAGCATTGATTGCTTTCTATAACTCCACCAATGGAGATAATTGGAAAAATAATTCCGGCTGGAAGGATGATCCCCTTGAAGCAGACGGTTTCGGCCCCATCGGCTCAGAGGGTACATGGCAGGGAATATTTGTAAGTGATGATCATGTAGTGGGAATTGATCTTTATTACAACAATTTGACCGGCACCATACCCCCGGAGCTGGGAAATCTGAGCGAATTAATAGGGATTTTCCTGGAGTGGAATGAGTTAAGCGGAACGATTCCACCGGAACTGGGAAACCTGGGCAAGATGACCCACCTATTACTGATGTCTAACCGATTAAGCGGCAGCATCCCGCCAGAGTTAGGAAATATTCACAAGCTGGCGTATCTCGAACTGACCGGCAATGAATTGACCGGCCCTATTCCCTCGGAACTGGGTAACTTGAGTAAATTAGTTCTCCTTTTCCTCTCGGACAACCATTTGAGCGGCAGCATACCTGCAACCCTGGGTAATTTGTCGCATTTGAAATCCCTCTGGCTGAGGTCCAACCAACTAAGCGGCAGCATTCCCCCACAATTGAAAAACCTGGTGTTATTTTACGGTGCGGGTCTCGGTTACAATGCGCTCTATACGGATGACGATGAGCTGCGTATTTTCTTAACAATCAAAGACCGGGACTGGGAAAGTACCCAGACCATTGCACCGGCGAACGTATCGGCTGCGGCAACCGCTGCCTACTCAATCAAGGTCTCCTGGACACCAATTGCCTATACCGCTGATAATGGCGGCTATCTGGTCTATTACAGTACCACCCCGGGAGGTCCCTGGGAATATGCGGGTATGACCCCGGATAAATTATCGTCATCATATGATGTTACCCGGTTATGGGCAGGCACCACATACTACTTCATGGTAAAGACCAAAACCGATTTACATCAGAAAAACAGGAATACAGTGATCAGCGAAGCCAGTAACGAAGTATCGGCAAAAACCCAGGGGATACCACCGGGGCAGGATACACCGCCGTTTGGTTCGTTTGATACACCCATGGATGGTTCCACCGTGGTTGGCAGCATTCCTGTTACCGGTTGGGCCCTGGACGAGGCCGGGGTAACAGGTGTGAAAATCTATAGGGAACCGGGACCGGGAGAAGGAGAAAACCTGTTTTATATCGGGGATGCGGTTTTCATCGAAGGTGCAAGACCTGACGTGGAACAGTCTTATCCCGGTTACCCGATGAACCACAAAGCCGGTTGGGGATACATGATGCTTACCAACTTCTTGCCCAATGGTGGAAACGGGACCTTTAACGTTCATGCCATTGCCACAGACCTACAGGGAAACCAGGTCACATTGGGGATAAAGACTATCTATGGTAATAACGCCAATGCGGTCAAACCTTTTGGTGCCATCGATACCCCCACCCAGGGAGGTCCTGCATCAGGCAGTGAATTTGTTAATTTTGGTTGGGCACTCACACCGCCGCCCAACACAATCCCCACAGACGGGTCCACAATAGCTGTATGGGTCGACAGTGTCGAAGTAGGAAATCCCATTTACAATCAATGCAGGGCAGATATCGCCTCATTATTTCCCGGATACAATAACAGCAATGGTGCAGTGGGTTATTTCTACCTGGATACCACTGCGTACAGCGATGGAGTTCATACCATCCAATGGACGGTTACCGATGACGCGGGAAACACCGACGGTATCGGAAGCCGGTATTTTACCATTCAGAATAGTTCGCAGGGGGCAGGGCGCAGGGCGCAGGGAGCAGCGCACAACACAACGCGCAAAGCGTTCAGGGAACAGGCTTGCCTGTTCCGAGATTCTATCCGGGATATTCCCATCGATTATTCCGGCCCCATTATGATAAGAAAAGGTTATAATAAAAATATCGAACCGCAAACCTTTTATCCTGATGAAGATGGGGAGATCGCCATTAAAATTAAAGCATTGGAACGTTTAGAAATCCATCTCAATGAACAAGCTCACCCGACATTCTCGGACAGCCCCCTGGAAAACACCCTGATCAATCGGTACAGTGGTTACTTGATGTCCGGGGAGTCCCTAAAAATCCTGCCAATCGGGTCCACATTTGACTCCATAAGGGGTGTTTTCTGCTGGCAGCCGGGCCCGGGGTTCATTGGGAAGTATCGGTTTGTTTTTATCGGTCGGCAGCGGGGGGGTGAAAGCTATTTAACGTATATTACAGTAAATATTGGTGCAACATCTTTTTAAACCAGGTGTTGGACATTATTGCTTATAAAGATGCTGATGCGGATTCCTCTGACGTCCGGCTTTAAAAGCCACTTGATTGGCTGATTTAATAAAATCATTGGGAGAGACAGCCATCAAAGCAGAGAGCCAGACTTCAACGGGAATACGATTAAAGGGTTCGATGGTGGACAATAAACCCAACATGACAACATTGGCGGTTCTCCCGGTTTTATCGCCGTGTTCTTTGGCTGCCTGGTAAGCATCTGTAAAGATGACCCTGAATTCCTGGAGAGCTGTTTCAATTTCTTCTAAACCCGGGTAATCTTCCTTTTTGGCGGTGGCGGGGACTACCTTAAACCGGTTGAAAAGAATGGTTCCCCCGGGTTTCAGTAAATCAAGGAACCCCGGTCGCAGCACTTCGCTGGCTTCCATCACCACCAATACATCCGCCGAATGGGGAGCCAGTACCGGTGAAAAAACAGTGCCGCAGGAAAAGGTTGAAATCACCGGCCCACCCAATTGAGCCATACCGTGAGTCTCTCCTTTGACAATATTTGTTTCTGCATAAGGGGTACGCAGTGCCACTTCTGAAAGCACTTTTCCAAAGAACAAGTTCCCTTGCCCGCCAATGCCCCGGATAGCCAGCCGCAGCGATTCGGGCAGTTGCAAGCGGCTTCTTGCTATTTGCATCTCTTCGATTTCTTCTATAGCGGGAGGCACAATTGGCGAACCCACAGGTTCAACCTCTTCTTCTATCAACTCGATCCCATCAAAGGGGCACCGCTGCCGGCAAACCTGGGTGTTTGATCCACAGTTAGAACAAAGAATGGTAAAGTGAGGTTTGCGCTCATCATCGAACTCGATTCCCGGGCAGACACCGCACAGGCCGCACTGTTCACACTTCTCGTAGTTGATACGAAGCTGTCTGACTTTCTTTTCCGATTCTGTTTCGTGGATACAAGCACCCTCCAGGATCAATGTGGTAAATTCTCCCTTTTCTGCCAACTCAAGGGCCCGGGTTAATTCCTGCTCCACTTCTTTTAAATTGTAAGCATCCACAGCAACCATGCGGCTTTTTTCTGCCGCTATTGCATCTTTTAACACAAATTTATTGGGCACACCTGCCAGGTTCGCGGCGGAACTGGGGGCTGGCTGACCGCCAGTCATGGCGGTAATACTGTTGTCCAGTATCACTTTAACCCCGGGTGTATTGCGAAATACGGCATTCCGGGTGGCATCCAGTCCACTGTGACATTCGCAAGAATCACCGATCACACTGATGACCTGGTGAGCCATATCGGGCCGGGATAACACAAACCCCTGACGCATGGAATCTGACGCCCCCATGCACAGTACGGTGTCCAACGCATTTAAAAAATAAAGCAGCGTGGAGCAACCAATATCTCCAAATGAAGCGTAAATTTTCTTTTTGCGTTTTAATTTGTCCACAACCAGTCCAAAGGCCCGGTAAGGACAACCGGGACATATCGTGGGCGGACGGTTCAACGGTTCAATACCAATGGTTTTTTCCTCTGTTTTGTAATCTATGTCTTTATGATGGGATAAAAATTCAAGTACTTGTTCTGGTTTCCAGTCGGTAATCACACTATTTTCATCTTTACCGATCACATCGATGCCTTGCAGCCGGATACGTTCTTCAAGAAATCTCCCGCCATCTTCAATAATAAATAATTGCCCCATTACCCGCTCAGCAAACCTTTTGATCCTTTCTACCGGGATGGGATTGGTAACAGCTAATGAAAGGATAGGGGGATTCAGGCCCGCTGTGTTGAGTGCTTCTTTGACGATAATTTCCGCTTCACCGTTGACAATAATACCGAAATCATGGGGGCCTTCTGTTTGATTCACCAGGTTTGAGTTTTCCGTCCATTGTCGGAGTTTTGGCATTCGTTCAGTGGTAACTTTATTGTAATTAACCCGGGCAATAGCCGGTGTCAGCATCCATGGCTTGAGGTTTTCCGGGACCTGCCGCGGTTCCACGGTCCGGGGGTCCCTGGTGATGACCAGTCCCTCGGAATGGGCCAGTATACCGGATGCCAGGATCACTACCGGTGTATTAAAGGTTCGGCTGATATCTGCTGCTGTTCTGGCGATCTCATACATCTCCTGGTGATTGCGGGGTTCCAGTACCGGGAGCCGGCAAGAGGCCAAAAAGTACCGGGCATCTACCACATGCTGGGTACTGGAGGGCACATAATCGGTGGCGGCATAGATCACCAATGCCCCGGCTTCTCCCGTATTAAACGCAGAGGTAGATATCACATCACCAGCCTGGAAAACACCGGGTATTTTCATGGTTACCACCGCATCGAAACCAGCCACGGCATGTCCCACACCCACTCCTACTGCAACCGCCTCATTGACCGACCACCCGACTTTCATCCGGTCCTGGACAAAGGCCAATGATCTATCGATCACTTCAGTACTGGGGGTACCGGGATACCCGTCTGCTGCGTGAAACCCCGCATGCACCACACCCAGTGCAAAGGCCGCGTTTCCTTGTAAGATATATTTACTCCCTGCCGGAGATTCTACAAGATTTCTAAAGGTTGACATGATTTTACCAGGAGTCATCATAACAATAATACAAAAAATAGTCAACCCCCCGCCCCGCGGCGCGGGGAGCCGCAGAAGGTCCTTCGGACCATCTCGAAGGCTTCCTTACCAGAATCAGCAATACAGATAAAAACTAAAGGAATTTACATGTATTGATAAAAAGGTAGTTGTTTCAAACGTTTGGGGAAGCCTTCAACTTGTTTTTTTTATGAAAAGCTTTTGCGGGGGGTCCAGGGGGGTGGTTTTCTCGAAAAGAATCCNNTTTTTTAGTTTTTATGTCCATCCTGTAGATAAAAATACTGGACAGTATATCCGCACGGAGGGCAGAAGTTTTTTCAGAGTGCCCGTGCGGTAGGAGAGATAAATAGAGGTGTCCTTCGGACGTATTTAAAACGCCTGCGGCGATTCCATTGATAGCACAGGTGCATTGTTTTGGTCATTTGGATTTCGGTCATTGGAATTATTTAATGGTTGGGGGTGCCACCCCCTTTGGAATTTGGTGCTTTCTTTTTCTTACCCTCTTGGCGGGGTTCAAAAGACTTAAGAAGAGCAGAAGCGAAGAAAAACCTTGAAAGAGCTTTTTTGAGTTCCTTTTAAATTCTTCGTCTCTCTGTTATTTTTCAATATCTACTTGATCCTTTTTCTCCTGGTTTTCTGAGCTTTCGGTCTCGTCCTCCTTATTTTCCCCCAGGAATAAAACCTCAATATCTTTTACTTTCTTAAAATCTTTATCCATTGTCACTATTTTTAAATCAAAATATTTTGCTACTGTATACTGATAAGCATCATCAAAATCCAACTTTAGCTTCTTCTTATTTTCTATTACTTCGGAATACTGATCCATTGGCAATGTTAAAAAATCAACATGGGGTAATATGTCATTGAGGAATTTCTGAAATATTTCTTCTTTATCATAACGGAAACATATTACCCCTATTGAATGCAAGGAAAAATCTGTTATATGGATATTTCCGGCATTACTGTCAAGGAAATCCTTGCAGTCTTTTATTTTTTATCCCGTTTAAGTAATATTTCCAGGAATATATTGGTATCTGCCAGTATCATTATCTCCAATCCATGGCTTTGTGTTGGAGTTCTACAGATGTAATTTTGTCTTTCACATCAGCCAGTCCGCCTTCCCAATCAAATTTAAATTTTTTTTTCACCGCCATATTGGTGTAGTGTTTATTTGATAGGAACTCAATGTAATTCAGGACTTCTCTTTTTAGGTAAAAGGGAAGTTTGTGGAACATAGAATCAATCTTTTGTTCAATCATTTTCGTTTTCCTCTAAGGTATTATTATGGTCAAAATTGATAAAAAAGTCAACTCCTGGACGAATCTTTTCCCTTAGATTTTTTCTGCCTATCGCCTTCGCTTCCCTGGTTCCTCGCTTCCTCACTTCATAAATGAAATCCCCTATCAGCGGGGAAACCCCCTACGGGGGAAATTCCAAATCACAAATCCCAAATTACAAACAAAGGGGCGTCCTTCGGACGTATTTATAGCGCCTTTCACCCCCAGGGGGGAAATCCCAAATCCCAAAAAAGGATTCCAAGAGAGGCAAGACATCCAAAGTAAAAGAGATAATTACAAGTTATCC
>JABAOH010005601.1_pt1 | contig 31135 bp, 26 predicted proteins | sample 7062181 | NCBI WGS metagenome assembly JABAOH01 (sample SAMN14538630, study PRJNA623070) | marine sediment metagenome | biome: marine biome [ENVO:00000428]; feature: marine pelagic biome [ENVO:01000023]; material: deep marine sediment [ENVO:00002113]; isolation source: pool of 5 deep marine...
TTTATCGATGTGACCGATTTTAGCAGGATGGGAATATATGTCAAAGCTAAAACCAGATCGAGCGATTTCTTCTATGAGGCCGCTTGTTGTCAAGCTCCTTTTCCACTTTACATGTCGGTTACTCCTTCAGTTATCAATCGAGCTAGCGGCTTCCTTAAACGTGAGGCGTGAGGCCTGTATTTGCCTCGAACGAACTTCTATCCGTGCTGGTCTTCTTTTGCCAGACACCTAATGCGCGACCCCTGCTAACTGAACTATGGATTTTCCACCGGGGCGCATCCGGTGCATGTTTCTACCGCAAATCAGTAGCATTGGGAGCATTTCAGACCCCCAGGGAGTCCCTCAAATTCCTTCGGGTCCGGTGAACCCCGTGGCGACGGAAATGAATGTGTGTTCTCCGTGCCAGGGGAATGGCCCCCTAGTTTCAGTGACGTTGACTTGACACTTCAGCATACGGAAAGGAAATGAGGGCCTCGGTCCAGCATTGAACACCGCTGTTCCTGAACGTAATCGGTTGGATGAGGAATGGAAAAGGATAGGGAAGTACGGTTACGGTGCGGGCAGCGGGTCAACGTTGCTTTTTAAACAATTCCTCCCAAGCTTTCCTGGCCTTGGTGTCTTCTTCTTGCCTCTTTCCATTGGGCCCCGGTCCCCTGAAGGTGAAGAAGTCGCAGAAGTTGCCCTTTTCCCGATCCGAGACGTATTCGCTCTGCGGCTCGCGGCACTGATTGTGGGCATGGGGATCATAAAAGGCACAGTTGAGGCAGCAATGGAGATAGCTCCCGCAGTGGAGGCACGTAGCTGCTCTCGGAACCCTATCGCCCGCATCGAGCTCCTTTCCGCACCGGTGGCATACTTTCATAGTTGTCTCCTGCTGAAGGGCCTCTCACAGATACCTCTCAAACCACTCCAAGGTCATCCGAATGGCCTGTTCGCGGTGATCCGGATGGGTCAGCCTGTGATCACCTCCCTCGATGATCTCCATTTTTTTCGGCTCATTGAGGTGTTCATATATGATTCGGGCTTGCTCCACGGGAACGAGTTCGTCTCGATCCCCATGGATCACCAGGCAGTTAACTACTTTCCCAAGGGAAGAGGCGAGTTCGTGAACTCTTATGTCGTGGAAGAATCTCTCCCCCAAGGAGTCCATCTCCCCCTGTCCCCTCCTCTCCTCAATCCCAAGGAGGGTAAAGGGAGTTGCCCACGTCACCACTGCCCGAATATCTTCCTCCCCAGCCGCCTTGATCAAGGAGATGTAGCCGCCTAAGCTGCTTCCCATGAGGCCAATTCTCGGGGCAACCCCGGGATGGGATCTTGCGAAACCAATTGCCATGGTCAGATCCTCTACCCGGCTCGATACGGTGCTCTCCGAGATGTTTCCCTCGCTTTCCCCGCACCCCCTGAAGTCGAACCGGAGGAGGGATATTCCCCTGCGGGAAAATTGATCCCCGAGTGAGACATACTTTTCGCTATCTTTGTTGCTGAAGAGCCCGTGGGAGGCAATCACGCACGGGGGTTTTTCAATATTCGGCCAATGAAACACTCCTACAATCGCTTCCCCCTGACTCGTAAAGGAGATCTTTTCAATCTTCACGGCGATTTCCAACACAAAAACTTCCCCCGAGCTGTCCCAGTGATACAAGGGATTCCATAAACATCTCTGAAAAACCAGGAAAACGAGCTCTCAGTGCGAATTAAGGATTTTTTCGGCAACCATTCTTGACGGCTTCGTAAAAAGTCCATTTGCCGTTCGACATGCTCACGGCCCTGAGCAAAGCCGAAGGGCTGCGTTGCGCTGTATCTGGATCTTTTTTCTTCGCCGTCTGATTCCGACTTTTTACGAAATCACCATTCTTAGTGAAGTGAACATTAGAATGGTCGAAAAAATACTTTGAGCAGCGAAGAGCGATTTTTTCACAGATTTATCCGGGTTCCTTTATTCTGAGTTTCTAAACCATCTCCAATGATCAGACGAACATACGGCTTCATGGAAATGGAGGAGAGGTCGAACTGGCGCAGCGCCCGGGCCAAGAGATCTATCCTCTCCCGTGGGAGCGTTCTCCTGTCCATGATGATTACATTCTTTCCCCTGAGCTTACACAACCCACCCTTAACCCTGATATCCATTCCCATCAAGTCGTCGTACTGGACCGAAATGGAGAGCTTCTCCGCAATTTCCTCCAGCTCTTGTAATAGACGATTCTCCTCCATCGCCGATATGTTATCCTTCACAAGGGGAATTTTTCAATGGGATATTTTTGTGTTCCGTCCCTTCGTTTAAGGCCTCAAGATATTCCCTCCGCAGGTAATCCTTCCCTACCCCATGATCGATAAAATCCCAGGGTAAGGTTTCATCCAAATCCCTCTCGCGGTAAACATAGAAGTCGGGATTGAGGTTTATTTCCTTAAAAGCCTTCCGCCAATTGCCGCCATTGTAATGTGCAGCCAAGAGGATCTTTCCCACCCTTCTGTCCCCTCGGGATAGAAGGGTCTGGATATATCCCCACTTGGGCAGATCGTGTATCACCTGAATATTTCCTTCCCCGCGGAGTTCATTTTTTATGAGCTTGAGCTTCCGCTTCAATGAATTGATCTCTTCGTAAGGTGCCCATTGGAAAGGGGTTGAGGGTTTTGGGATGAACGGGGTGATGCTGAGGGTGATCCGGCCAATCCGTTTTCGATCCCGGCCGACCCGCAAGAAGATATGCTTTGTTCGCTTGGTGAGCCCGACGATTTCATCGATGTCCCGGTCTGTTTCCGTGGGGAGGCCTATGATAAAGTAGAGGCGAATATTGGGAATACCGGCCCTTACGATGGTTTCTACAACACGGAGCAAGTCCGTTTCCTCAATTCCCTTCTTAATCACCCGCCTAAGCCTCTCCGAGCCAGCCTCTGGGGCTAGGGAGAGGGTTTTATGACCGCTCGCCTTGAGATACGTAAGGAGATCTTCGGAAATGGAATCGGCCCTAAGGGAGGCTATGGAGAGGGTACCCTTTGAATCAAGGATCGATTGGCATATCTCCCCCAAGTGGGGATGGTCCGAAACCGCTGAGCCCACCAACCCGATGCGCCTTTCATGCGTCAATTCCTCCTGGATGTCCTTTCTTAGCTCTTCCAGAGTCCTATTTCGGAAGGGACGGTATATGAAACATCCCGCACAGAAGCGACATCCCCGAGGGCAACCCCGATTCACCTCAACCAGAGCCATATCATTGAATTCGGTATCGGGGGTGAAGAGGGTAGAAATGGTATGGATGCGATTGATATCCCGAACCCACCTCCTTTGAATTCGCTTGGGGTAGTTTCCCTTGGGGGTGAAGCGCTTGATCGGACCCTCATCGCAGTACTGGACCTCATAGAATTCGGGGACGTATACGCCCTTGATGGCGGCCGCTTTTTCCCAGAATTCTCGTCGAGTTTTCCCCTCGGATCTCACGTGGTCGTAGCATTTCAGGAATTCCGAAAGGACCTCTTCCCCCTCACCGATGAGAAAGGAGTCGAGGAAATCAGAAAGGGGTTCTGGATTTAAGGAGATGGCTACACCTCCTGCGATGACCACGGGGTGGGACTCATTTCTGGCTGCCCTTAATAAAGGGATTTTGCCCATCTCCAAAATGGTGAGTAAGTTGAGATAATCGTTTTCAAAGGGAATGGAAAAGGCCAGGATATCGAAATCGTAAAGGGGTCTTTGCGATTCCAGGGAGAAGAGGGCCGTATCCTTCTTTCTATATTCTACAAGTTCCTCCTTATCAGGGAAAAAGGCCCTCTCGCAGACGATGTCCTGAAATTGGTTCAATTGGTGATAGAGGGTTTGAAACCCCAGATTTGACATGCCGGTGTAGTACCGGTTTGGGAAGGCGAGGCAAAAGCTCGTCTTCGCACTCCACTCCTTGTGAATGGTTCCCCTTTCCTCTGAGAGCCGTTTTTTTGCCCTCTGGATGAGTTTCCAAGACATAGTCACCCCGGGAGGAGAAACCCCTTGAGCCCTCGGGCGGCTCCCAGTTCCCCTCCCACCGGAAACAAGGGGTTAATCCGCTTGCTTTCTCAAAAAGGTCGGAATGTCATATTGTTCCTCATCATATGAGGAGAGCTCATCAATTCCCTCGGGTTTAACCTCTTGGGACTTCTCCCTCTCCCTCCTCAAATAGGTGGGAACTTCGAGGTTGTCCCTGAGCGAGAAGGAGATGGGAGAAACCTTTTTCAGGTGGGGAAGCATTCGTTCCTCCATCCTGCCAAAACCGGTGGCAATCACGGTCACCCGTATCTCTTCTTCCATTTTTTCGTCGATAACGGCTCCAAATATGATATTGGCGTCTTCATGGGCCTCCTTCTGTATCAGCACCGATGCCTCGTTGACCTCGTTGAGGGTCATGGAGGAATTGCCAGTGACATTGATGAGAAGCCCTTTGGCTCCTTCGATGGAGATATCCTCTAAGAGGGGGCTGGAGATGGCCTTCTGCGCTGCCTCCACCGATCTATTGTCACCCGATGCGATGCCCGTTCCCATGAGGGCCATTCCCATTTCCGACATGATCGTCCTCACGTCGGCAAAATCGAGGTTGATGAGGCCGTGGAATGCGATCAGGTCGGATATGCCTTTGGCTGCATGGAGCAACACCTCATCGGCCCTCTCGAAGGCCTCCAGCAAGGACATGCTCTTTCCGCTGATTGCCAGGAGTCTTTGGTTGGGGATGGTAATCAAGGTATCGGCGGTCATCCGCAGGTTGATGACTCCCTCCTCGGCCTGTTTCATCCGTTTCTTGCCTTCAAAGAGGAAGGGTTTGGTCACAATAGCCACGGTAAGGGCACCCATTTCCTTCGCCACCTCTGCAACGATCGGAGCACCTCCCGTCCCAGTACCACCACCCAGACCTGCGGTGATGAAAACCATATCCGCCCCCCTCAGGGAATCCCTGATCATATCAACGTCCTCCAGCGCTGCCTTTCTCCCGATTTCGGGGTTGGCGCCAGCACCCAATCCCTTAGTGATCTTGGCTCCCAGCTGGAGCTTAATGGGGGCCTCGCTGGCCGCTAGGGCTTGGGCGTCGGTATTGGCCGCGATAAACTGGACAGCCGTGAGGCTGCAGGAGATCATGGTATTGATGGCATTACATCCTCCCCCTCCAATACCGATGGCTTTTACTTTAGCCGCCACGTTCTTGTTCTCATCGAATTCGATCATTTCACCCCTCCCAATAGGTCATTGTGGTTAAAAGAACTCGCCGAACCAATCCCTCATACGGCGACTCACCTTGGCGAAGATATTGGTTTCGCCTATTCGGAATCGGCTCTTGGATCGATTCTTGCTCCCGTAGACGACCAATCCGACTCCCGTTGCAAAAATGGGGCTATTCACCAAGTCTTTCAGGCCGCTTATTCCAACGGGGTATCCTCTTCTCACTGGGAGGTCAAAAATTTGCTCGGCAATCTCTGGCATCCCTTCCATGATGGCCGTTCCACCCGTCAGAACAATCCCCGAACCAATGAGGTTTGCGTAACCGGATCTCATGATCTCCCCTTGGACCAGCGTTAGAATCTCCTCCACCCGGGGTTCGATGATCTCCGCCAGGGTTTGCCGGGATAGAGTCCGAGACTTTCTGCCGCCAACACTAGGGACTTCTATCATCTCCTCCTTGCTCACCATGGAGACCAGGGCGCATCCGTATCTCTTTTTCAACTTTTCCGCCTCCTCCGCGGGTGTCCTTAAGCCGAGGGAGATATCGCTGGTGATGTGATTTCCCGCCAAAGAGAGGACCGATGTGTGTTTGATGCTTCCATTGCAGAAGATCACGAGGTCGGTGGTTCCACCCCCGATGTCAACGACGGCGCCCCCAAGGTCCTTCTCCTCGGGGCTCAAAACCGCTTCGCTGCAACCCAGTTGTTCTAGAACGATATCATTTACGTGGAGCCCCGCTCGATTGGAACAACGGATGATGTTCTGGGCCGAGGTTACCGCTCCCGTGACGATGTGGACTTTTCCCTCCAAACGAACCCCGCACATACCGATGGGATCCCTGATTCCATCCTGATCATCGACGATAAACTCCTGGGGCAGGACGTGAATAACCTCCCGATCCATGGGGATCGCGATGGCACTAGCAGCATCGACGACGCGTTTTATGTCTTGTTCGGTAATCTCACGGTTTTTCACGGCAATTACCCCATGGCTGTTGATGCCTCGGATGTGTCCGCCTGCTATCCCAGCAAAAACAGAATCGATCTGACACCCCGCCATGAGTTCGGCCTCCTCAACGGCCTTTCGTATGGATTGCACCGTCCCTTCAATATTGACGACCACTCCCTTTCTGAGTCCCCTTGAGGGATGTGATCCGATTCCGATGATGTTGACCAATCCGTTTTGAACTTCCCCCACAATGGTGCAAATCTTGGTCGTTCCGATATCCAATCCCACCAACAATTTATTCTCCTTTCCAGCCATATTTCTCACCTCCTTTCTTTAATGAGTCTCTTCGCGTAGAATGCCGTTGCGTCCCTCATTTTCACGATGACCCTCTTTTCATAATTGCAATCTATATATGCGGGTTGAAGGGGACTTTTCTGGAGATGTCTCCAGACCCTCTCCAACCGTTTCCATTTGGCCTCGTAAAGGTCGAGGCCCAATTTAATTTCGATAGCCCTGTCGTTCGTGTAGACGCTTAGCCCAAAGGCCTTATCCATGTGGATTTCGGAGATGTCCTTTTGGGAGAGGATCTCTCCTCCCGCGATCACCCCAATCAACTTCAGTGCCCTGGAGACAAATCCCCATGCTTCATCGGGGTGGGCCTTGAAATCATCCCGACGCAGGCCCGTCAGAACGGGATGGTCGATTTGGCGACCTTTGGGTACCCTGGCAAAAATGACCCCTTGGCGATCGATGTAATAGAGGCGATCCAAAAGGATAATCGCCACCGGTTTCCTCTCGGTGATTCTTATCGAGATCCTATCGGGGAATATTCGCCGGATCTCCGCTCGCTCTATCCATGGGTGTGCCTGCACCTTTTCCCTCAATTTATCTAGATCTATACTGAGGATGTTCATTTGACGGTCCAACTGAGTCATGGATAAAATATCTTTCTCGGAAGTCCTCTGGGAGCCCTCAATGGTTATTTCGTGGAGGGTCAGCAGGGGTGTCTCCTTCATGTAGCCATACACGATGCGCCAAAAGAAGGCTACAAGGGCGACAAACAATACGAGTATGGTGGCCTTAAAGAGTCTCTTCAGAAGACGTCCCATCCCTTTTGCCCCCTTGGACTCTTGTTTTCAGTGAAGCTCGCTTCAGGATCCTCTCCACGAGTTCAGGGAAGTCGATCCCGGCAAAATGGGCCGCCTTCGGTACAAGGCTCGTCTCCGTCATTCCAGGCATGGAATTGACCTCCAAGACAAAGACTTCCCCCTTCTCATTTGCCATCATATCAACCCGTGCACAGCCCTCACATCCCAGTGCGTTGTATGCCTCCAAGCCAATCCGTTCGGCCTCTGCATGGGCCTGGGGGGGGATGCGGGGCGGTAGGATATATTCCGTCTCTCCCTTGGTATATTTGGCCCGATAATCATAAAATCCACCTTTCGGGGCGATCTCGATTAAGGGCAGAGGGTGGCCATTCAACACCCCTAGCGTAATCTCCTTCCCCTTGATGTATTCTTCCAAGAGCAGGCGAGGGTCATATTGTCGGGCATCCTTAATGGCCTGGGCCAATCCCTCTTCATCGCGGACGATGGTTACACCAATGGTCGATCCTTCGGATGCCGGCTTCACCACAATGGGAAAGGGAAAACTCAGTTTTTCCAATGCCTCCTTTACCCCTTCTGTGGCTTGCAAAATGTGGAAGGCCGGGGTGGGAATACCATGGGCTGAGAAGATTCGCTTGGATATGATCTTGTCCATGGATAGAGCGCTTGCTAGAACCCCTGAGCCCGTATAAGGAATTCTCATTAACTCCAGCATGCCCTGGATGGTTCCGTCCTCGCCGAACCTCCCGTGGAGGGTAATAAAGGCAATCCCGATCTTCTCGGCGATGAGTCGCGCGGCAATGTCATAGCTCACATCGATGGGACGAACATTATAGCCCCTGGCCCTGAGCGCCTTCATGATTGCCTTTCCGGTCTTCAAGGAGATCTCCCTTTCCGCCGAGACACCGCCCATCAGCACGCCTATATGCCCCTGGCTCTTTGATCTTTTCATCCCTCTCCAATAACCTGAACTTCGGGGGTCAGTCGGATTCCCCGCTTCTCATATACCTCATCCCGAATGAATCCCATTAAAGCCAAAATCTCCGCAGCCGTAGCATCTCCGTCATTGACGATGAAATTTCCATGCTTCTCCGAGATCCGCGCATCCCCAATACGGTAGCCCTTGAGGCCCAGCTCATCGATCAACTGCCCTGCCGGCGCGCCCTCTGGATTTTTGAAGATGGAACCAGCTGTTGGCACATTCCATGGTTGGGATTGGAATCGACGCCTTTGAAAGCCCTCGACCTTGGCCGCGATCTCCTCTCCCTTCGCCTCCGTGACCCCCAGGATGCCCCTCAGAATAATTGCCCCCTTGGGGAGAACGAGATTTCGGTAGTGGAATCTCAGGTTTTTTCTCCCTTTCACCACCACCCTCCCCGTTCCATCCATCACGTCAACGGATTTAACCACATCCCTCATTTCCGAACCGAAGGCCCCCGCATTCATGGCCAGAGCGCCTCCTACGCTACCGGGGATTCCGGAGAAAGCCTCAAGACCGGTAAGGTTCCTCTCCGTGGTAAATCTCACCAGGTGCTTCAACTTTGCCCCTGCCTCGGCGGAGATCCGAACCTCCTTATCATCTCGGTCGACGATCTTGATCCTTCTGAATCCCCGGTAAAGACTGATGATAATGCCTCGCAGCCCCCCATCTCTGACGATGACGTTGGTCCCCCCGCCGAGGATGTAATGGGGAATGGCCCTCTCTTTCGCGAATCGAAGTATCACCCTCAAGTCTTCCTCGTCCTGGGGAAGCGCGAGTGCATCCGCCTTCCCACCTACCCCCAACGAGGTATGCTTTGCCATGGAAACGTCGAAGCAGACCCTCCCTTTGATGATGGATTTCAGCTCCTTGTTAGTATCTTTTTTCATCTGTCAGGGGCCCATGAGATCATTGAGTAGATTGGCGGCTCTCCGCCTTGTATTTCCTCCCGAGTTCCTCGATGAGATCTTCACCCACCCGGTAGATATCGCCGGCCCCTAAGGTTATCACCAGGTCACCGGGCACAATAACCGTTGAAAGGTATTGGAGGATCTCGTTCCGGTCGGACAGGTAATGGACATCCCGATGTCCGTGTTCCCGAATTCCCTCGAAGAGCTGGCGGGCATGCACCCCTTCGATCTCCTCCTCGCCTGCCGGGTAGATATCGGTGATAACCAGAACATCCGCCTCGTAAAAAGCCGTTAAGAAATCATCAAAGAGGGCCTTAGTCCGGCTGTAACGATGGGGTTGAAAGAGCGCTACGACCCTCCTTCGCCATCCCCGCTTGGCGGCCGTCAAGGTGGCCTTGATCTCGGTGGGATGATGGCCATAGTCATCAAAGACCAGGATATCCTCAATTTCGGCCTTCATCTCGAAGCGTCGTTGAATCCCCGAGAATCCGGCTAGGGCCTCCTGGACTGTTTTGAAATCCATATCCAATTCAAAAGCTGTCGCCACCGTGGCTAATACATTATAGACGTTGTGGATTCCGGGCATCTGAAACGTCAATCTTCCAATGCGCCGATCCCCGTGAACGAGATCGAAGGAGGTGTGAGGACCCTCGAAGCTCATGTCCTTGGCCTGGAAGTCGGCCTGGCTGGAAACCCCGTAGGTGATGAAGCGTTTTTTCAATCGGGGGATCAGGCTTTGAACGTTTTCCTGATCTAGGCAGAGAACTGCCAGGCCAAAGAAGGGGATGCGGTCGATAAACTGAAGGAAGGTCTCCTTAATCTGTTCAATCCCTTGATAGTAATCAAGGTGTTCGGGGTCGATGTTAGTGACCACGGCAATGGTCGGCAAGAGTTTCAGAAACGACCCGTCGCTCTCATCCGCCTCGGCCACCAAGAAGTCTCCCTGTCCCAGTTTGGCACTGCTCCCGATGCTCTTAAGTTTTCCACCGGTGACGACTGTCGGATCTAATCCGCCATGGGCCAAAACGGTGGCGATGAGGGAGGTAGTAGTGGTCTTTCCATGGGTTCCGGCAACGGCCACGCCGTACTTCATTCGCATGAGCTCTGCCAACATCTCTGCTCTCGGAATGACGGGAATGAGCTTTTCACTGGCTGCCTGGATCTCAGGGTTCCCCTCCTTGATGGCCGAGGAGACGACGACGACCTCTGATCCCTCGATGTTCTTTCCTCGATGCTGGTAAAAAACCCGCGCCCCCAATTGCTCCAGGCGACGAGTTATCTCGGTTTGCCGAATATCGGACCCGCTTACCTCATACCCCAGATTGAGCAGGACCTCGGCGATCCCGCTCATACCGATTCCCCCCATCCCAACGAAATGGATATGGTTTATTTTGGTTTTTCGATACACCATTGTCCTCGCAAAGATACCAGTTTGTAGCACCAGTCCACGATGAGATCGGCGGCATTGGGCTGAGCAAGTTTTCCCGCCTGCTTCTCCATGGCAGAAATATCGTCCCTATTTCGATACAGATACAGAATCGTGTCGGCCAGGAGTTTCCCCGTCAGATCGGAATTGGAGATCATCCGTGCCGCTCCTGCCCTTACCAGAGCTTTGGCGTTGAGGGTCTGATGATTGTGAATGGCATGGGGATAAGGTATCAAGATAGATGCCCTGCGACATGCGGTCAACTCGGAAACCGTTGTAGCTCCTGAGCGGCAGATGACCAGATGGGCATCTCGATAGCAGGTAGCCATATCGTCGATAAAGGCCTTCACCGCTGCGTGAAATCCCCTCCTCTGATAGTTCCGCGAGACGAACTCTAGGTCATCCTTTCCCGTTTGGTGGATGATTCTCAGGGTATCTCGAGCCTCCCCTAGCCAGTCCAGGGCTTCCACCATCTTCTCGTTTATCCGGTGGGCCCCTTGACTTCCCCCGAAGATAAGAAGGTTAAATCTATCTCCGTTCCGAGTGTGCTCGGACACGTGCAGGAATTCCCTCCTCACCGGATTTCCCGTCAGAATCGTCTTCTCTTGGGGGAAGTGGGATCTGCTTTCTTCGAAGGAAATGAAGATGGCATTGGATACCTTTCCCAATATGCGATTGGTCGATCCAGGTATGGCATTTTGCTCCTGAATGGCCCTTTTAATTCCCATGAGATAGGCGGCAAAGACAACGGGGCCCGAGGCATATCCCCCCACGCCGATGACCAAATCTGGCCTGAACTCCTTATTGATTCGGAGGCAAGCGACGGTGCCCAGGGGAATGGTCCACAAGGAGATCAGCTTTCTCGCCAATGGCTTGCCCCTTACGCCAGAAACGGAGATGGTTCTCAAGTCATATCCCATTTTGGGTATCAGACCTTCCTCGATCCCCCTCCTCGAACCAACGAAGAGAATCTCATTTCGGTCTTCCCTGATCTTGAAGGCCTCGGCTATGGAAATCCCCGGGAAGAGGTGTCCCCCGGTCCCACCACCGGCAATGATGATCTTCATCTCCTTCTCACCGTGGAAGAGATGTTCAGGAGAATACCCACCCCCATTGCGTTGACGAGGAGAGACGTTCCACCATAACTGATGAAGGGGAGGGTTAGCCCCTTTGTGGGGAGTAACCCCAGAACTACCCCCATATTGATGATGACCTGCATCGAGATCATGGCTGTTACCCCGACCCCGAGAAGCGTCCCAAAGGTGTCTTCGGCCATGAGGGCAATACGGAAGCCACGAATAGTAAACAGGGTGAAGAGACCCAAGATAATGGTCGCACCCACCAAGCCCAACTCCTCCCCGATCACCGAGAAGATGAAGTCAGTATGCGGGGCTGGCAGGAAGAAGAGCTTCTGACTCCCGCCTCCCAGGCCCGTGCCGAAGATGCCACCTGATCCGAATGCCAAGAGCGATTGAACCATTTGGAAGGTTGTCCGGCCCGGATCTTCCCATGGGTTCAGAAAGCCAATGATCCGTCTATACCGATAATCAACCCTCATGATGAGTAGATAAATGATGGGAAGGGCAGCCAAAATGGCGGTGGCCAGGTAAGATACCCGAACCCCTCCGATAAAGAGCAGCATGAATACCATAGTCGCCAAAAAGAGGGCCACCCCGAAATCCGGTTGGAGCATGACCAAATAGATCATCGTCCCCGATATGATGAGAATTGGAAGAAAGCCCACGGAGAAGGTTCTCATTCGATCTCCCTTTTTTTCCAAGAAGTAAGCCAAGAAGACGATGAGGGACAGCTTTGCGAACTCCGAGGGCTGAAAGGAGAGGCTGGCAAGCCGAATCCAGCGGGTGGATCCACCAACCCTGTATCCTATGCCCGGAATCAGAAGGAGTATGAGGAAGAGTACGCTTACACCCAACATGGGATATGCCAGTCTTTTCAAAAAGACATAGGGAATATTCATCGTCACCATCATCATCGCCAAGGCAAAGGCCCCAAACAGGGCCTGTTTTTTCAAGAAATAGTATCCGTCCCCGAACCTATCCGTCGCAAGAATGGCACTGGCACTGTAAACAATCACGATGCCAAACCCCATTAAGGAAATCGCGATGATTAACAGGGACAGATCGTATTGAGCCCTTTCCCTCATGGCTTTCGAGCTCCCTTGGGATATTCCCTGCCCAGTTGAGTAACAGTCTCCTTGAAGAGGTTTCCCCTCTCCTCGTAATCTATGAACATATCGAAGCTTGAACATGCGGGGGATAGGAGCACCACATCCCCGTGCTTCGATTCGTCAAATGCACGGTGAACCGCCTCTTCAAGGGTATCGGCTTCGGTAGTTGGCACTGATGTTCCAAAGGCCTTCGCCATTCTGGACCTCGCTTCACCAATGAGGATCAGCCGCTTTACCTTTTCCTTGAGGATCCTTTTTAGAGGATCGTACGTTCCTCCCTTGTCCTTTCCCCCAGCGATCAAAATGATGGGCTCCTGGAAGCTCCTTAAGGACTTGACTACGGAGCCAACATTCGTCCCTTTAGAGTCATTGTAGAAGCTCACCCCATCGAGTTCCCGTACGAACTCCAAACGGTGGGGGAGCCCTTTGAAGGACTCCAAGGCCTTCTGTATAGCCTCCTTTGGACAGGAGCAGATTTTCGCCGCAGCCACAACAGAGAGCATGTTCTCGAGATTGTGGATTCCCTTCAGGGGAACCATTGCGAGTTTGAAGCGTTCGATTCTTCCCTTTGAATCACGGTAGATGAGGGAGTCCTGGTCAAAGAATGCCCCCGCCTTCAGGGGTGATGTGAGGCTGAAGTACGATTTTCTCGCCTTGATTTCAGAGCTCATTGCGTTGATCGTTCCGTCATCGGCGTTGAGGACGGCATAATCCGAAGCACGCTGGTTCAAGAAGAGCCGGAACTTGGCCCTTACGTATTCCTCATAATGGGGATATCGGTCCAAGTGGTCCTCACTGATATTGAGCATGAGGGCAATATGGGGCCTGAATTCTTGAATTCCTTCTAGTTGAAAGCTACTGATCTCGGCCACTACATAATCATATTTGCCCACTCCGACACAATCGATCAGCGGGTTACCCACGTTTCCCCCGACGAAGACCTCCTTTCCTGATACCTTGAGCACGTCCCCGAGCAGGATGCTCGTGGTGGTCTTCCCGTTCGTTCCCGTCACTCCGATGATGGGATCTCGGATGAACCGGCACGCCAACTCAATTTCGCTTATGACATCGATTCCATTCTCCCTGGCAGCCACGATGGGTTCGATGTTGAGCGGAACCCCTGGGCTGACGACGATGAGGTCACTCCGCAAAAAGGTTTCGATCCTGTGTTCGCCCAGCTCGGTTCCCACATTGAGCCCTCTTATCTTGGAGAAGTACGGCCACAATTCTTCGGCGGATCGAATATCAGTCCCTACAACCCGCGCGCGCTGTTCGACCAAGAATCGGACAACCCCTATTCCCGTCCTGGCCAATCCAACCACTAAGACCCTCTTCCCCTCCAATTCCACTGGAGTCCCCGAAATAGAGGATTACCTCAGCTTTAGGGTGCTGATGGCCACAAGTCCCAGAATGATCGCGATAATCCAGAACCTCACGATCACTTTTGGTTCCACCCATCCCTTCAGTTCGAAATGGTGATGGAGGGGGGCCATCTTGAAAATCCGTCTTTTCCTGAGCCTGAAGGAGACCACCTGAATGATCACGGAAATAGCCTCCAATACGAATATCCCTCCTACGATAGCCAGGGGGATCTCGTTTTTCGTAATTAAGGCCACCGTTCCCAAGGCCGCTCCGAGAGCAAGGGACCCCGTATCCCCCATGAAGACCTGCGCTGGATAGGTATTGAACCAGAGAAATCCCAGGCCAGCACCCACCAACCCTCCGCAGAAAATGGTGAGCTCTCCGCTGCCTCTGATGAAGGCGATTTGAAGGTAGTGGGCGAATTTGTAGTTTCCCGACAGATAGCTGAAGAGGAGAAAAGTTGCCCCGGAGACCATCACTGGACCGATGGCCAACCCATCCAATCCATCGGTAAGATTGACCGCGTTGGAGGTTCCCACGATGACCACTACGCCAAAGGGGATGTAATACCAACCCAAATTAGGAGTGAGCCTCTTGAAGAAGGGAACCCATAGCTGGGTGCTGAAGTCGAAGGTGACGAAAAGGACCCAACTGACCGCAAAGGCAATGCCAATCTGAAGGGGAAACTTATATCTGGCTTTTATCCCCATGCCATCCCTGTCTCTCACCTTCTTGAGGTCGTCGATAAAGCCTATGAGGCTAAAGCCAACGGTGGTGAGCAAAACGAGCCACACGTACTTATTAGTGAGGTCAGCCCACAGAAGGGTCGGTGCGATTAATGCGAAGAGGAGTAACATTCCTCCCATCGTGGGAGTTCCCTCTTTGGCCAAATGTGACGTGGGAACATCTTCCCGAATGGATTGGCCCATTTGAAAATCCATCAGTTTTCTTATCAACCATGGACCAATGATGAAACTGATCACGAGGGCAGTTATCGTGGCGTAGATGGTCCTAAAGGTGATGTATCGAAAGACATTGAGGAATGAATACAGCGTATGGAGAGGATAAATGAGATGGTATAGCATTACCCCTGTTCCCCCATAAGTCCGAGGACTATCTTCTCCATGGACATGGCCCTGGACCCCTTTATCAGGATCCAATCTCCCTCCCGTATCGTCTTCTCTAAGCGGTGGAGTAGGTCCCGATGGTCCCTTGAGACCGTAACGTGGTCCTCGTTTAACCCCATTTCCCGGGCCCTTTGAGCGATGATTTCCGCGCTTTCCCCCAGGGTAAACAAGAAGTCTACGCCTAAGGAGACCACCTTCTCCCCGATCCGCGCGTGAGCTTCATCGTTCAATTGGCCCAATTCCAACATATCCCCCAAAACGGCGATTCCCCTTCCGGCCTCCTTCACCTCTGAGAGGGCCTTCAAGGCTAACTCCATGGATTTGGGGTTCGCGTTATATGCATCGTTGATGAGGGTAGCCCCGCCCTCCAACCGTATGATCTCCATGCGCATGGGAGAGGCTTTAACCCCTTCCAGGCGCTCCTTGATTTCGTTCAAATGTACCCCAAATCCCGTGGCGACTGCCGTCGCGGCCACCGCATTATAGAGGGAGGAAATTCCCATCATGGGAAGGGAGACTTCACCCTCCTCCCCCCTCAAGGCGAGGGTAAACCGGAAACCTCTCACCCCCTCGTTGCGGATTTCCCTGGCCATTACATCACTGGGGATTTCCAAGCCGAAAGTAATCCTCTTGCCGGGGTAGCGTTCCGCTAATTTCATCACGTTTACGTCGTCCTGGTTGACCACAATCACCCCATCGGGTCGCATGGTTTCCCATAGTTCTCCCTTTGCCTTTATCAATTCCTCAAAGGTACCAAAACCCTCCAGGTGAGCCTCGGTGATATTGGTGATGAGGCCGACGTCAGGACTGGCAATATCGGTTAACCTCTTTATCTCACTCTTTACATTCATCCCCATCTCCACGATGGCCATATTGTGATCGGGGCCTAGTTCTAATAAGGTGAGGGGGAGTCCCACCAGATTGTTTCGATTTCCCCGGGTCTTCAATATCCTGAAGGATCCCTCAAGGAGCGTCGCGATGATCTCCTTGGTGGTCGTTTTCCCGTTGCTTCCGGCGACCGCGATCAGGGGAATGGGATGCTTTTCCCTCCATGAATGGGCGATATCTCCCAGAGCCCTCAAGGTATCTCCGACGACGATGATAGCCTTTCCTGTTGCGGCGATGGTGCCCGACTCGCTCACGGCTTCATTTTCGATGATGAACCCCTCTCCCCCCTTCTCCATGGCCTCCTGCACGAATTGGTGTCCATCGAATCTCACTCCCCGCAGGGCGATGAACAGATCCCCTCTTTTGATAGTCCGCGAGTCGATGGAGATTCCCCGGAATATCTTGTCGGGAGCACCCCTTATCAACCTGCCTCCCGTCGAATCCAAGATATCCTGGAGGGAAAAGCTATTTCTCATCATGAGCGTTTTTCAAAGCCTCCGTGATTTCATATCGATCGTTGAAGGGGAGCCTTTCCCTTCCGATGATCTGGTAATCTTCATGCCCTTTTCCCGCGATTATGATCACATCGTCGGGTCTGGCGAGTTTGATAGCAAGTCGGATGGCTTCCCTTCTATCCACGACTTTGACATATCCCCTCTCTTTGAACCCGCCGGACAACTCCTCTCGGTCTACCTTGCGAATAGACTCAGTCCTCATTCCTCCCTCGATCTCTTCAATAATGGCTCCCGGGTCCTCGGTCCGTGGGTTGTCTGAGGTGATCACCGCTAGATCGCTAAAGCGGCCGGCTATTGCTCCCATGAGAGGGCGCTTCCCCCTATCGCGGTCCCCGCCACAACCGAAAACGGTGATGATCCTTGCCGCTTTCTTAAGCTCGCCCATGGTTCTCAAAATCCGCTCCAATGCATCGGGAGTATGGGCGTAGTCAACGAAGATATGAAAACCCTTCTCATTGCGGATCCTCTCAACCCTCCCCGGTACGCCACGAAGTGCCTCAATACCACCTCGAACTTTCCCCAGGTGCACCTTCAAGGCAAGCCCTATTCCCGCTGAGGCGAGGATATTATAAAGGTTAAACTCCCCCAGGAGTGGAGAGCGAAGAGGAAAATTTCCCTGGGGTGTGATAGCCATTGCTGAAAGACCGGTGATAGAGGCACGGATATCCTTGGCATAGATGTGCCTCTCTCCATTGAGCCCATAGCTCATCTTGGGCTCGAAGAGCTTCTCCCAGAGAATTCGTCCCTTGGGATCGTCAAGATTGATGAGGGATAAGGATTGAGGCTTCATGCTTTTCCGTAAAAACTGGGTAAAGAGGCTGGTTTTGCTCTCAAAATAGTGATCCATCGTCTTATGGTAATCGAGGTGATCCGGAGTACAATTGGTAAAAACCCCGATATCGAAATGGCATCCCTCGATTCTGTGCTGATGGAGGGCATGGGAGGTGACCTCCATGATGGCATGGGAGATGCCTTCTTCCAACATATGCCTCAAGATCTTTTGGAGATCATAGGATTCGGGGGTTGTCGTTGTCGCCCTGTGCACGGTGCCCCCGAAATGGTAGTCGATGGTTCCGATAATGCCGGTTTTGAAACCCGCTCCTCTCAGGATGGATTCGGCAAGATATGCCGTAGTGGTTTTCCCATTCGTGCCGGTGATGCCGATAAGTGTCATCTTAGCTGAGGGGTTCCCGAAGAAAGCCGCTGAGATAGTGCCCAGGGCCTTCCGGCTATTGGGTACCACCACCGTTGGAATCCCTCTAATCCTTCGATTTTCGTCCTCCAGGACCACCGCACGTGCTCCGTTTTCAACGGCTTCTTCTATGTAATCGTGTCCGTCTACCTCCTGTCCTTTCATGGCAACGAAGACGGAGTTCCTCTCAACCTGTTTCGAATTGTAGGCAACTCCCTCAATCTCTCGGGACATCTGTCCGTGGATTTGCCCGCGTTCTAGGCCTTTCACCAAGTCCCTCAGTTTCATAGATACTTATCCCAGCCCCTCAAAAATCCGGCCTAAAGGTGAGAAAACAGGCATCTCCCTTTCCCACTATTGTCCCCGGTCTGGGCCGTTGGTCGACCACCCTCCCGCTACCGGATACCGCAACCAGCAACTCCAAAGCCCTTACCCTATTCAGGGCGGCGCGTATACTCAACCCCCTCAGATCGGGCATTCTTTTGGAGGATTTCCCCCGAGGCATCGTTTTATGGATGGCCCTTTTCGGAGGTTGCCGCGGTATTTTCCTCGTCGAGGCCTTAGCCAAGAGAGGCCTCTTCGTTGGGGGGATGTTGAGATACTGTAGCGATCGCTCGGCGATATTCTTGAAGACGGGGCCAGCTACCCTCCCCCCATACGGGATCCCCTGAGGTTCATCGATCATCACAAGAATAACCAAACGTGGCTGGTTGCTGGGCACGTATCCCACGAAGGAACTGATGAATCGGTCTTCGTAATAGCCTCCCACGAGGCTATCCACCTTCTGGGCGGTTCCCGTTTTCCCCGCAGCCTCATAGTATGACAGGGCGGCCCTCGTACCAGTACCCCCTTCTCTGACAACGCTCGTGAGGATGGTGGTCATCGTCTCAGCCACCTCTTCCGATAACACTCGCCTGACGATTACGGGATGGGATTGGCTTATTATCTTCCCCTGCGAATCTACGATCCTGTCAACCACATAGGGCCTCAACAGATTTCCCCCGTTGGCGATGGCGGAGAGGGCGGTTATGAGTTGAATGGATGTTACGGCGATACCTTGCCCAAAGGCTATGTTTCCCAAGGCAACCTTGGACCAGGTTTTAGGGCGTCTAATGATTCCCATGGCTTCGCCGGGTAGGTCGATCCCCGTCTTGTGGCTGAAGCCAAATTCCCGAATGGAATGATAAAATTTCTCCCTTCCTACCCGTTGGGCGATCTTGGCTGCACCTATATTGCTGGAATACTTGATGATATTTTCAAGGCTGAGCCACCCGTATTTCTTTACATCGCGAATAGTCTTTCCCGAAAGGACGTAGGCCCCATTTTCGCAGAAGAAGATATCGTGTCTTTTGGCAACCTTCTCCTCAAGGGCGGCCGAAGCCAGAAATACCTTAAAGACAGAGCCGGGTTCAAAGATGTCGCTAACCACTCTATTTCTCCATGTACCTGGGGGAGTATCCCAAAATCGATTGGGGTTAAAGGAGGGGTAATTGGCCATAGCTAAAACTTTACCACTCATGGGATCCATGACGACGGCCATACCCCTTTTTGCCCTTTGTCCTTCCACGGCCGCCTTCAATTCCTTTTCAACGGTGTATTGAATGTTTGTGTCAATGGTCAAGTAGAGGTTGTAATTCTGAGGCGATTTTCCCGGGATTGGAACCTCGGTAATAATCTCCCTTCCAAAGGCATCCCTCTCCAAAATGAGTCGCGTTGTATTCCCCGAGAGGCGGTCATTGTATTTGGCCTCTATACCCTCCAAGCCCTTTGAATCTATTCCAACAAATCCGACGAGATGGGCGGCCACATGTGAATGGGGATAGAACCGTCTGCTCTCCCTCACGAAGTGTATGCCCTCGAGCCTGGACTCCTCTATGCGAGCCGTTTCTTTTGGTGTAACCTTCCTCCTTACCCAGACGAAGCTCTTTTTCGTCTTAAACTTTTTTATCAAAGCGCCCCTCTTGAGATCGAGGATAGCGGCAAGCTTTTTGGCTGTCTGGGATGGGTTTTTCACATCAGATGGCCGTGCATAGACGGAATTTACATCAATGCTTTTGGCCAAAATTTTCCCCTTGGCATCATAAATGGTTCCCCTTTTGGGAATGAAGGTGATGATACTCTGATGCTGCTTCGATGCCAATCGAGAGAGCTCGTCCTTCTTTACGAGCTGGAGCTGAATAATCCGGAGGAAAATGAGAGGAAAACAGAGAAAAAGGAGAATGAATACGACGAATATACGAGCTCTTGTCCAATTTATGGGTTTTCGTCTCATTTCATCAAGATAATCTGCCCAGGGAGGGGCCTCTCCATCTCCAGCTCCTCCTGGGCAATCCGTTCAATCCTTGCCAGGGATCTCAGGGTGGCTATCTCGATGTGTAATTTCTTGTTCTCCCCGGCCAACTTCCAATGCACCTCCATGGCTTCCGAGAGGTCGTATCCCAGGTTGATCACCATAACCCGAGACCAGACGTAGAAGAGGGAACCGGCTATTATGGCAGCTATGATGCAAAATGCAAGGAGCCCATGGGCCTTTCCCCTGGCCGTAACCTTTTCTGGAATTCCCATCCCCCTCAAGGGATGGGCCATCGCTGACGGAAAGATCATCTTGTTCACTTCAAACCCTTTCCGCAACCCTCAATTTGGCGCTTCTGGCCCTCGGATTTTCGGCAATTTCCCTCTTCGAAGGGGAAATGGGCTTCCTGGTGATAACGGTTAATGACTGGGGGCATCTTTCGTATTGCCGAAAGGTCTCCTTAACGATTCGATCCTCCAGTGAGTGAAAGGATATGATACACAGACGTCCTCGGCTCTTCACCAGGGGGATACCCTCTCGGATTACCCTCCCCAAATTGCTGAGTTCATCGTTCACTGCTATTCTGATCGCCTGAAAGGCTTTTGTAGCGGGGTGGATATGACGAGGGGGCTTCAATACCGCCGAGAAAATGATATCCCTGAGCTGCGTCGTGGTGGCAATGGGGGTTTTTCGCCGATGCCTGACGATGGCCTTGGCGATCCTCCTCGCCCATCTTCCTTCCCCATACCTCCGGAGGATTCCCGCTAATTCCTCTTGGGAAAGGGCATTGATCAATTTTGATGCAGGCTCCCCCCCCGTTCGATCCATTCTCATATCCAGGGGACCCTCCGATTGGAAGCTGAATCCCCTCTGAGCGTCAGTCAATTGCTGATACGAAACTCCCAAGTCCAACAATATCGCATCCACCTTGCCAATATTCAGTTCCGTCAATATTTCCCTCAGATCGGAGAAATTTCCGTGAACGATTGTCGTTCTCCCCTCATACGGCTTTAGCCGTTTGCGGGCTTCCTCAAGGGCTTCTTTATCTCGGTCGATACCGATGAGTCGACCCGTTGGTGAACTTCTTTCCAGGATCTTGATGGCATGGCCTGCGCCACCCAGGGTACCATCGACATATATCCCGTCGGGGTGTGGTTGAAGAGATTCAAGAACCTCCTCTACTAGCACGGGGAAATGTTCATAGGCCATATCGTCGGTATCCTATTTCTAACCCCCCATGCTCCGATGAATTCGGTCAAAGGCCCAATTCGGAAAGGACGTCGCTAATCTCGTCGAAATTCTCATGGGCCTTGATGATCTCCTCGCTCCACCTCTTCTTCGACCAAATCTCGATCTTCCTCAATTGTCCGACCAAAACGACTTCCTTATCTAGATCTGCATAGTCCCTCAGGGTTTGCGGGATGAGAATCCTTCCCTGTTTGTCCAGGGTGCACTCGATGGCGCTGGAATAGAAAAATCTCATGAAAGCCCGTGTCTCTTTCTTCACCATTGACAGCGAACTGGCTTTTTCCTCCAGGAGGATCCATTCCTCATAAGGGTAAGCCACCAGACAACCGTCGAAATTGGTGACAACGAGCCGGTCGTCGTACTTTTTGCCCAGGACCTCCCGAAATTTGGCGGGTATGCTCACCCTCCCCTTTGGGTCAATGGTGTGTTCATGCCTTCCCCTGAACATGATGGATTCCCCTTTTTTTACCACTTTTTACCACTTTATCCCACTTCTCTTATTATTAGACTTTAAATTTTCATTTGTCAAGGGATTTTTTTATTTTTTGTAACTACTTATAATTTCTATAGTTTTTTAATTTGCGGGAAGTTGCCTTTTAATAATTGGTACCATTATGAAATATGGATAATCGTAAAATATCAATAATTACAGGGTATTAATTTATAACTATTAAGTACTCTATTAGAATTAATTCTTAACTAATTAAATTTATGGGAATTATTGTTTATAGCATCTCCGTTACGCTCAGTTTTCTCGAAAATCGGAGGCCAAAAAGGGGATTTCTCGGCGGATTTTTCCCCATCGGGAGAAAATTGACAATCAATCTTCCTCGATTTACAATACTGCTAACATGATAAATGAGGGATAGTTCTGGAATTTCCAAAGCTTATGGAGAAAACCCTTGTCCCTGAGCGTAATCCCCTGGACGAGGGTGGTTTCCCATGAAAAGATCATTTTCCATCGAATCAGTAGGTTAGGGGAATACCTCATATAGAGGTCAAGAGACTCCAGAGGATAGGTCCATGGCGACAAATTCGATTCATCGAAGGGTCAAACAACTCCGCGAGGTCATTGAATATCACAACTATCGATACTACGTATTAGACGATCCTGAGATTTCCGATGCTGAATATGACCAGATGATGAGGGAACTGGAGCAGTTGGAGGCGGATTATCCCGAACTCTACGACCCTAATTCGCCGACCCAACGGGTTGGTGCTCCCACCCTGGAGGAATTCGAGACGGTGACCCATACGATTCCCATGCTCAGTTTGGCCAACGGGCAGAACGAGACCGAAGTGAGGGAATTCGATCAGAGAGTGCACCGATTCTTGGGAATGGATGGAGATATCGCTTACGTCGCCGAGCCCAAGTTGGATGGCTTGGCCGTAGAGTTGGTCTACGAGAGGGGTAATCTCGTCATCGGATCGACTCGTGGGGATGGGGTGAACGGTGAAAATATCACCCAGAACTTGAGGACCATAAAGACCATTCCCTTGACCCTCAGAAAAAAGGAGATCCCCGTTCCAGAGAGGCTCGAAGTCAGGGGAGAGGTCTATATGGATGTCAAAGGGTTCAAGGAACTGAATAAGAAGCGTGAGGCCCTGGGCGAGCCCCTGTTCGCAAACCCGAGGAATGCAGCGGCCGGTTCCCTGAGACAGCTTGACCCCAACATTGCGGCAAGCAGACCCTTAAATATCTTCTTTTATGGCCTGGGAGAAATTGTGGGATATACCTTTAAGAAACATTGGCAATTCCTCAACACCCTTCCCCAATGGGGACTTCGGGTTAACACCTTGGCAAGGCGATGTCGGCATATCGATAATGCCATCGCATATTACGATGAGATCTCTGAGGAAAGGGAGTCATTGCCGTATGAAATCGACGGGGTTGTCATAAAGGTGGACGATCTCGATCTTCAATCCCGCTTAGGGGTGATCTCCCGGAATCCCCGTTGGGCTTTGGCTTACAAATTTAGGCCGAAACAGGAGACGACCAAGGTCTTGGATATCATTCCTCAAGTGGGGAGAACGGGCGCCATCACGCCGGTGGCGATTTTGGAACCGGTGAGGGTGGGGGGTATTGAAATCAGCAGGGCCACCCTCCATAACCAGGATGAAATCGACAGGAAAGATGTTCGAATAGGCGATACCGTGATCGTTCAAAGGGCGGGGGACGTCATCCCCGAGGTCGTGAAGGTGGTGGAATCCAAGAGGATCGGGGATGAAGGGAAGTATCGGATACCCGATAGGTGTCCCATATGCGGAGCTGATGTTGTTCGCCTTGAAAACGAGGCGGCACACCGGTGCATAGGCCTGTCTTGTCCCGCCCAACTCAAGGGGAGGATCAAACACTTCGCATCAAAGCGCGCCATGGATATCGATGGGTTGGGTGATAAGTTGGTTGCCCAATTGGTGGACAAGGGGATGGTACGGAATGTAGCAGACCTCTATCACCTTTCCAAAGAGGACCTCGTTGGCCTAGAGAGGATGGCGGATAAGTCCGCCCAAAATATCCTCGACGCCTTCGAAAGAAGCAAACAGAAGCCTCTGGCCAAATTTGTCTACGCCTTGGGGATCCGCCACGTGGGGGAGCACCTCGCGGGGATTTTGGCCAAGGAGCTCAAATCCCTGGCGAATTTCTTCCGCGTCACGGAGGAGAAACTGTTGGTCATAAGGGAGGTAGGACCGGAGCTCGCCCAAAGCGTGGTTCGATTTTTCAGGGATCAGAGGAATCGGGAGGTGATGGAGAAATTACAAGAGGCCGGTTTGACCATTGTTGAGCCAGGAGTCGACGAGATGGCTAGACTGAAAGGCCTCACCTTCGTCTTCACCGGTGCCTTCGATTCCTTTACGCGGGATGAGGCCAGGGATCTGGTCGACTCTCTGGGGGGAAGATCGGCCTCGAGCATCAGCAAAAAGGTGGATTATGTCGTCGTGGGAAGTGATCCGGGATCGAAATATGAGAGGGCAAAGGAGCTGGGAATCACCGTCTTGACGGAGAAACAATTCAGGGAAATGGCGGAATAAAGCCCATGCATCGAGGAACTCCCAAGGGCTCGTAGTGGTTACAAGAAATGCTCCACGATATTGACGTGGTATTTCTTAGGATCCAGTGCCCGAGCGATGCTTCTCTTATAGGTTTCCTTTTCACCATCCATTTCCGCCAGATCCACGGCTGGTCCGATCTTTCTCTTCCCCTCTGATTGAGAAATGAGGATCACTTTCGGTCGATTGATATTATGGGGATCCGCGTTCGTCTCATAAACGACGCCCATCTCCTTGGTATCGAGCAGGACCAGGGATCCGATGGGATAGATCCCGATGATGCTGATGAACACCTTGAGCAGGACGGGATCGAACCCATTTTTGTCCCGCACCATAATGGCCAATGTCTGTTCGGGCCGATAGGTTTTCTTTCGGTAAGCCCTGGGTGTAGTCATGGCATCGTAACAATCGGCGATCTTAATAATCCTTCCGAATACGGTAAGATCCCTTTTCCTTATGACCTTCGGATAGCCTGTTAGATCGCAATTCAGGTGGTGTTCGAATACGGCGATGGCCATCTTTGGGCTCATCTCCCCCAGCTGTTTTATCTTGAGCATCATCTCAACGCCTGCCATGGGATGCTCTTTCATGAGCCTCCATTCGTCATCGTCCAACTTATCGGGCTTATTGAGAATCTCCTTGGGTATTTTCGCCTTTCCCATATCATGCAGAAGGCCGGTCATCCCCAATTCGGTCAGGGTCTTCTTGGAAAAACCGAGCCTCCGTCCAATGGCCAGCGAATAAATGGCGACGTTTACACAGTGGTTGAAGGTATATTCGTCGTAGTTCTTTATCGTGGTCAGGCCGAGGAGTATCGATTCGTCCTTCACCATGAGGTTGACCGCTCCCTGGACCATCCTCTTCAATTTTCGGGCATTGATAAATTGGTTCTTCTTAACCCCAGTGACCACCCCTTTGATGACCCCGATGGTCTCGAAGAAGAGCTTCTTCCCAGCCTCTTTGGGATCTGTTTGACCGCCAAAGAGTTCATCCTCCTCGAATATTTCCAGGGGTTCAACCTCAATGTGTTTGATGCCGAGCTGACTCATATCTTCTTGTAATTTTTTGGCATTGGCCTCATCTCCATCGTCCAAATTCATCAGATTGTAAACGAACTCCTTGAGCATCTTTTCGTCCAGAATTCCAGATATCCGAATCTCTCCCACCCTCTTATTCTGAAGCTGCTCCAAGACGAACTTAAACCCGATGTAACTATCGACCCCAACCTTCAACCGCTTTCCGTTGATGAAGAGGCCATTCCGTATCACTTTCAAACCCAGGGAACCCTCCGATTTCACGAAGTGTTTAATCAGGTCCAGCGATCCCTGTACCACCTGATTCAAGGCGACGTTCTTCTGATCATAGATTTGAGAGCTCTTCATCAAGATGTGGAGCTTGATAATCAATTCGTTATCCAGTCGGGAATTCCTCACCTCATCAGAATCTGACGACAGGAATTCCTCCGGGTTTTTGACAGCTATATCCGCTCCAACGTTCTCAGCCATTGATTTCTCCGGATGTCAGGCCGCCGGCTCGTTCAGGGCCTGGAGGCAAGCCCTTCTCACCGCGCGATTCTTAGATCGTTTCCCCATTTCCAGGTGTCTCTTTGATTCCTCTGTGCCAATCATCCGCAAAGCCCCAATTGCACAAACCTGAAGCTCATCCCACTTTGGCTTCTTAAACCAACTTTTCTTGCCGAGAATTTTTTCCAGAGCGGGGAGGGATTCATTGGAACCGATCTCGCCAAGAGCCCTGAAAAAGGCGGCCTTTTCGGGAAAATCCCTGTCCAGGAAGGGTTCTGATTGGATGATGGACAGGATAGGCCTCAGGGCTTCGTGCTTAGACGATCTCGCAAGGTGGATAACCGCTTGGGATCGGATATACGAGCTCTCGTCATTCAGCATTTTAGTGAGAAGAGCCCTATTCTCCTTCCCTCCATATTGGGATAACGCTTTGAGCGTCGTCCTTCGTACCCTCTCATCGGGATGGCTGATGGTTTGAGCGAGATATTTGATGGCGGCCCGATTTCCTGAGTTCCCCATTATGTTGATAACGTAGCACACTACGATCCAGCTCTTATCCTTCAAGGAGGGGACTAACACCTCCAGATCATCCTTGACCTTCCTTCCAATAATCCCAGCGATGAGATTTCTTGCCTTCGAAGACTCCAGCTGGCCCAACATATTGCAGAGGGGTTCGATGGAGGATTTGGGGAGCAAGTCGAAGTAGTCGTAGCACGTATTGAGGTCGAAAAACCCTTCGTGTTTCAATGTCTCCGCCGTGAGTTCAATAATCCGGGCGCTTCCAGCACCTTCGAAAATGCGATTTATAGCGAAAATTTGGTTGTCCTTGAGGGCCATGGAATCGAGGATTTCTCGGAGGTTCTTCAAGATTTCCCCAGCGGCCTTGAATTCCCCCTTCAACACGAGAAATTCAAGGGCTCTATCGAAGAAGGTGACCATGTTCTCATATGGTTCCAAATCCTCTCCCAAATGGAGCAGAATTTCCATCAGGCTGTCGACCAATGTGGAGACGAAATTGATATCCGCCTCTTGGTTGATGAGCTGGTCAATCAATCCGACTTCTTCCGAGGTGAGTTGGAAGTGGCTTGCAAAGGTTTCCCTTTGATCCCCAGGGACCTCTGAAAGCATTTCCCCCAAGGGAAGGCCCATCTCCTCCTCTGCTGATTCTTGGGCCGGAGTTGCAACGGGTTCCCCTTCGATACCTGGTGTGAACTCCAGCCCCGCCTGGAATTCATCGTAGTTCACGGGAACCGCATTGGACTCCATGAATTCATCGGTGGCATAGTAGCTGATGTGGGCAAAATCCTTTTCCCAGAGGAGGGTGACGATATCATCCTCGAGCCTGCTTGTCTGCTCATTTCTCCGGAGTACGTCTAAGAAGGCCGATACTTCTTGGCCCTCAAGTCCCTTAAAAAATCGGATCTCCCTCACCCCGTCCTTATAGAGGAGGAAAGCCAGGCTTTCCTTCATGTCCGTATTCTCGTATACCGGGTTTCCCTTGAAGAACAATTTGTATTCACCGAGCTGTAAATTCAATGATTGATAGTTATCGAGATGAGCCGTGAACTTGGTGGTCAATTCTTCCAACTGCCTGGTGAGCATGGGGTTGTTCGGCTCATAGAGCTTGAAGGCCTTTATGGCCTTTTGGAGGGACCGAATCAAATCCAGTACGGATGCTCGTTCTTCATCGACTTCAGGTTCCGCGGTAGGGAATGGTTCCTGGTGTTCCTCATTCCCATGGGGTTTGGTTACGTCCTGTGATTTCATCGGCGCCTAACTCAAAACATTTTACACATTTCTATGCAAAATGGTTAAAATGCCCTCTCCCGGATCAAGGGGCGTCCTTTCGGTATATGAACCCCTCTATTGGCACGGAAGAGTAGTATTTTAGCCGCAGCATAGCGACGAGCAAGGTTTCAACAGGGAAATTGAGCAATAAATGTGCCAAGATGGGGATTGGGGGTCGACAATAACCGGGATTTTCCGCCTCGTGGAAAAGCTTCTCGCCAACATATAAGAGAAGCCATCCAAAAGGATGGCTTCTCCATAACGGTTCCCCCATGGTATCGGAGGCTACAAGATAACCCTGAAGGGCAAGGGAAGTTCCCCGGGGTGGGAGATGGTTCCACAGGAGCGACAGGCCTCATAACTCGGCTTGGTTTCACAGCCATAACATCCCGTAACCAGTTCCATTGTCGCCTGGATCTCTTGGAGCATCTTCTCATATTGTCCCTTCTTCCTTATAGCCTCTCGCTGCTGGCTCTGCAAAAGTCGCATTATTCGGTGAGAGGCTTCATCTCCCGATTGTGCCATCTGCCTGATCTTAAACATCTCCTTTATCTTAGAGAGGGGAAAGTCAAGCAATTTCAGGCCTTGGATAAATCTCAGCCGCTCTACGGATTCTTCCGTATATAATCGGAAGCCCCCTTTGGTGCGAACGACAGGTTCTATCAAGCCCAACTCCTCATAATACCGTATCGTCCGCAAGGTTACACGGGCTTTTTTGCTGACCTGCCCGATTTTATACAATTCTTCCCTCACCATTTTGAAAAATTAATACCCTATTTTTACGTAATTGTCAAATTTTCCGAGAAATGGAGGTCCTTTCGTTTCTGGAGAACACCCTTATCTCTTAAGGTGATAACGGTACAGCCCACGGGCAACCACTACCTGCCTCGAATCCTCGAGGACGTTGACACGGACGAGGAATCCCCGTATAATCAATAGTTAAGAGCCATGGGTGGGGAAAAAAAAGAGAGAGCTGAAAGAGCGGAGGACGCGGAAAAGAAATTGAAGGAAGGCCTTCGGAGAATCTTCGAGGCCACAAAGGATCTCTCCAAGGAGGTCATCGAGGGCTTCAAAGAGGGATATGGCGGTGGAAAAAAGGACAAGTGATTCAATTCCTCATGCCATGAGTCATTCCTCTTGGGTATTCAGCGCTTTCTTGTGCCTTCGGGCATGATGGTCTGTTTTATCTCATTGAGTTCATTGGCCAAGGCCCTGATCTCATTCTTCAGTTCAATCATTTTCAATTCCCTATCCACTGTCAGCTTGTACCACTTTTCCAGCTCTTCCAATTTCTCCTTAAGGGCTTCCTCATATATTTTTCTCTCGGTGATGTCCCTGATATAGGCGATAGTATTTATCGACCCATTGGTGTCCGTCAAGTTGGATGAACTGCTTTCTACTCGCCTTTTATCCCCGTCCTTCCGAATTATTTCGAATTCATATCGTAAGGGAACTCTTTTCCCCCTCCTCTTCTTTCTGAACCTATCCAGCACCAATCTTCGGCTTCCCTTATCCAGGAGATCGCGGAAATGCATCCCTCTCAACTCTTCTCTGCTGAAGGCCGTCAATTGCTCCGCCTTTTTGTTGACGTATTTCAAGCGGTAGTCTTCACCGACGATGGCTACCATGTCATGGGCGCTTTCTACCATGGTTCGGTAACGCTCCTCCGATTCTTTCAGTTCCCTCTCCAGAATCTTCCTTTGGCTAATATCTCGGTTGATCCCCAAGGTGCCGATGACCTTTCCATCCTCATCACGCATCAAGGTCGCCGACATGTTCACAAAGACCGTTTTTCCATCCCGATCGAGGAATTGGGTTTCGAAATTACTGATCTTTCCCTCCTTGGATTTGAGGAGCATCTGTTTAACCGTATTGGCGTCCCTTTTCCTCACATAAAAATCCAATACGGGTTTGCCGAGAATATCGGAGGGGTGGTGTCCGAAGATTTCTACGGCTCCCTGATTGTAAAAGGTGATTACCCCCTTGTTATCGGTAATGACCACGGCATCGGCCATGTTATCCACAACCTTTTCCAGGAGATATTGAGCCATCTTCGTTTCCTGCTCTGCCCTCTTCCGGTCCGTCACATCCCTCAAAATACAGGCTACCCCCGTAACCTCCCCCCGTTCATCCTCGAGCCTCATGGTATTGGCTAGAATATCCCTCCTTTCGCCGCTTCGAGTCTTCATAACAGCCTCAAAGGGCTTTGATACTTGAGTATCTAACCTTTTGCGGAACCGGCTCATCTCCATTTGTTTCGCTCCCTCAGTTGCCAGGATCTCGACAAAGGACTTTCCAATCACCTGTTGTCTATCATAGCCGCTCGTTAATTCAGCCTCCTTATTGAAACTGGTAATGATTCCATTCCTATCCAACGTAACGATCATTTCCCCAGAGTTTTCGAAGAGGAATCGGTATTTCTTCTCCAACTCCCTCAGCTGCCTTGTCATCGCTTCAACTTTCCCTTCCAGCATATCTTTGGATGGCCTTGCCATTGAATCAATGGGCAGAGGCTAACCCTTTGATTTCCCCCGTCACCGAAGGGTCGGGAGGGAACCTTCACGATCCCTCTTTCGGCTCCAATGCCCCGGTACCGAGAGCATCACGGCCCTCAACCTTCTCTCCCAAAGTCCACTCAAATCCCGCTGAAATCGTACAAATCGAGCCAATTGGAGGGATTTCTCACCGCAGGAGTTCCCTCCTGAGGGTTCCTGCTGGTGAAGGTTCAATGCCAAAATGGAGGATTCCTGGATTTCTTGCCCCCGCACGGCGGGGAAGCTGTGAGAAAAAGTTGTCATGGAGGGCGCTCATCACTCAATCTCGATGGCGATCTTCTTGGGCCTTATCCTCTTCAACTTGGGAATGGCGATGAATAGAACTCCATCCGTAAACTTTGCCTGAACCTTGTCCTGATCCACATTGTTGGGCAGAACAAAGGACCGTCGAAAATGTCCGTAAGACCGTTCGATGAGGTGGTAGTTCTCTCTATCAATCCCTTCTTTTCGTTTTCGCTCACCCTTTAGGGTCAAGACGTTATCCTCTACCCTGACGCTCACATCCTGCGTAGAGAGTCCGGGCAGCTCGGCCTTGATTACTAAATCCTCCCCCGTCTCATAGATATCAACGGGAGGGGTCCAAACCCCTTCCCCCAATCCTTCCTTTATCACCCTCGTCCGGGCCAGAGCATCCTCAAAGAGCCTGTTCATCCGGTCCTGCATCGCAGATAATTCCTTAAAAGGCCCGCATGAAAGGGGATCCCATTTAACGATTGCCATCGATATGCTCCTCCTCGTTGGATGTTTGGATTCCTTCAAGTGAAGCAAGGATTTTTTTACATAATAAAAGATAAGGCCGGAACTTTCAAGGGAATTTCAATGAAACAGTGGGGTCCCTCTGGAGCTTCAACCTTGACTGAAT
>JABAOH010053157.1_pt1 | contig 31121 bp, 30 predicted proteins | sample 7062181 | NCBI WGS metagenome assembly JABAOH01 (sample SAMN14538630, study PRJNA623070) | marine sediment metagenome | biome: marine biome [ENVO:00000428]; feature: marine pelagic biome [ENVO:01000023]; material: deep marine sediment [ENVO:00002113]; isolation source: pool of 5 deep marine...
TACTGGAAGGACGAGGGAAAGGAGTGGGACAGCAATACACCTGAAGAAGAGCTGTGGGTTTACAACTGCAAGGACTGCGTGGTGACGTATGAAGTCAGCGATGTCCTCGATGCACAAATAGACCACTTGCAGTTGCGAGACCAATACAACTTCCAGATGAAAATGTTTCGCCACGCCCTTTATGCGATGCTGCGTGGTGTTCGCATCAATAAGGAATTGCGGGCAACAGTCGCTATGGAATTGTCTGAAGCCGGCAGCCAATATGAAGCATGGTTTCAAAACCTTATCGGACCTGACGTACACGAGCCGCCGAAGTCGAAAACCGCAAAGCCCTGGTACCGTAGCCCCCAACAGCAGGTAAAACTATTCTACGACGAACTTGGAATCAAACCTGTAACCAACCGAAAGACCGGACGACCGACAGCCGACGACGACGCACTCAAAAAGATAGGCAAGCGCGAACCCGTACTATCCCCCTTGACCGACGCCCTGGCCAATTACCGTAGCATAGGTGTTCTGTACAGCACGTTCATCAAAGCACCCCTTGACCCAGACGGGCGTGTGCGGTGTAGTTACAATGTGGCAGGCACCGACACCTTCCGATTCTCCTCCTCGAAAAACGCTTTTGGTGGTGGTATGAACCTTCAAAACATCACATCAGGGGAGGAACTAGAGGATTTTAAAAACAAGCTACATTTTCAATTACCTAACCTGCGAAAGCTCTTCATCCCAGACCGAGGCTATACTCTCATGGCGACCGACCTTGACAGGGCAGACCTCTATGTGGTAGTATGGGAGGCCGATGATGATGAACTTAAGCAAATGCTAAGAGAAGGAGTAAATATTCATGTTGAAAATGCTAAAACAATTTTTCCAGGAACCGACTGCAGCCCCAGCAAGTTGGCGTCCTCCTCGTACCACAAAGCTAAGCAAGGAGTCCATGCAACTAATTACGGCTGTAAGGCAAGAACTCTTGCGGCTGAATTGGGTATTACCATCCGTGAAGCAGAGGATTTCATCAAACGTTGGCTTTCAGCCCATCCAGGAATTAGACAGTGGCATCGTCGCGTCGAAGAAAGCCTTGCAACAACTCGATCAGTTAGCAACGCATTTGGGTATCGGATTCGCTTCTTCGAAAGAATAGAATCCTTGCTGCCTGAAGCGTTGGCCTGGATTCCACAAAGCACCGTTGCACTCATTATAAACAAAGGATGGGACAACATAGAGGAGAATCTTCCCTGGGTACAGGTGCTGTTGCAAGTCCATGACGAACTTGTGTTACAGGTTCCAAAGGATATGCTTCACAAGCGCGACGAGATTGAACAACAAATGCTGATCACTGTTCCTTATGAACATCCCCTGGTTATTCCTGTTGGTGCTACAGCAGGCCCAAGCTGGGGGGAGTGTAAGGATATTGATTGGAAATAAACCGACCGGGGTTCGGGAAATAGACCGCCCGGTTAATCGCAGGAGGAACAACAATGCTGACGTACGTAGCATCACCTTATACGCATGAAGATCCTAAGGTTATGCAAAGTCGATATGAGGCCGTAATGCAGTATGTGGCTGACATGATGCAAGAGGATGAGCGAGTCAGGATATCCAGCATTATCCACCATCATCCTATGGCAGTTGCCCATGTACTTCCTAGGAGTGCGGAGTTTTGGCAGAGGTCAAACAGGGTTCTTTTAAAGGCTTGTAGTCATATGGAGATTCTCTGCCTTGACGGTTGGGAAGAAAGTGAAGGAATAAAACTGGAACTTCTTTGGGCAAGGGAGTTTGAAGTCCCTTACTATTATGTCATGCAGGCGTTAGATGTCAGGGCGCCACTTTAAAGATTGGCTAAAGAAATACCTCGAATACACTGCACACTCCGAAGCGCCAGACATATTTCATTTCTGGACAGGGGTCAGTACAATTGCAGGGGCTTTGCGTAGGCGTGTCTGGATAGACCAGCGTTACTTCCAATGGACACCTAACTTTTATATATTCTTTGTCGCGCCTCCCGGTGTGGTTAGCAAATCAACCACGATGGGGATTGGGATGAAGCTCTTACGCGAAATAGAGGGGGTACACTTTGGGCCTGATGCCGTCACTTGGCAAGCACTCATGCAGAGTCTTGCCGATGCAAGTGAACTCGTCACTATGCCTGACGGATTGATGTACCCAATGTCCTGCATAACCGTCGCAGCCAGCGAGCTCGGAACCTTCTTCAATCCCCAGGATCGAGAAATGGTAGACGTATTGGTTTCGCTGTGGGACGGCCAGGTCAGCACCTTTCGCAAATCCACCAAAACCCAAGGCCACGACGTTATTGAAAATCCGTGGCTGAACATCATCGGTTGCACCACGCCAGCATGGGTAGCTGGCAACTTCCCAGAATATATGATAGGCGGGGGTTTTACCTCTCGCAGCGTATTCGTATATGCCGAGCGCAAGCGTCAGTTTGTTGCCTATCCTAGCCAGGTAATAGAAAGCGAGCAGCATATCATGGACGCAGAAATGTTGGTCGATGACCTCGACCGGATTGCACAGATGCGAGGTGAGTTCTCCTTATCGAAGGGTGCAGTAAGCTGGGGGACACAGTGGTACAAGGAGCATTGGGAAAACCGACCAAGACATATGGCCAGCGAGCAATACTCCGGTTACATCGCTCGCAAACAAACACACATCCACAAGTTAGCGATGGTACTTTCCGCAGCCCAACGCGACGAGCTTGTAATATATGAGAGTGACCTCATAGCGGCGAACACACTTGTTACCGCACTAGAAAAGGATATGATTAAGGTGTTCGACCAGGTCGGCACGAAGGAAAATGCAGAGCAAATGAAGGAAGTATTAACGCTCATCCGTGCTGCAAAAGAAATCGATCGTCAGAAAGTTTGGCAAATGATGATGTACAAATTCCGCTCGCACGACGAGTTCGAGATGTGCCTTTCCGGTCTTATCAATAGCGGATATATCACCCAAAAATCTGATGGCACTAAGCTAATATTGAGGAGTAACAGTGAACGACAAGCTAACAAAAATAGCTGAAGAGAAGGGAGTGTGCTGCGTGTATATGCTGTTCGCGCAGACCATGTCCTGGCCTACAAAACGGCTGGCGAATGAGCTAGGTGTAACTACCCGTTGCGTGCGTCAGCGTCGTAGGGCACTACGCGAAGCAGATCTCGTCTGTCCCCGGCTTCCCGGTTGTCAGCGTAACGTCTCTTCTTGAACCGTTTCGCTTTCTGGGAACAGTCGGTTGATTTCGCGTGACAGCGGTATGTTCGACTTCTGTGGCAGGAGCCCCCGTTCCTGGAGGGCTCTTGCTCTCGCACGGTTCTTCCGTGAGGCTTCCAGCTTGTCACCACTTATGCGCAGATTCCTGAAGGGCACTGTGTTGTTGTATTGTTTAATAGCCTTTCTTACATCGGCCTTTCCTTCTCGGTCGTTCATTTCAATCGCAGCATCAAACTGACTCATGAGAACGGATTTTATGCTGTCCCAGAACATAGCGCTTTCCTGCTGCATACGGATTCTATCCCACTCCTGGTTCACCCTCGTTGGAGCAAAGCCGGCAGCCTGGCCGATATTTTCCAACAGATGTTCAGGGTCATTCGGGTCGTAATCGACAATGTTAGCAAAGTTGCGAGATTGTTCTCCCTCTCTAACATAACGCCGAAACCCCTTGGACATGTTCTTCATCGAGCTCGGAAAAGCTCGTTCCCATCGTTTCCACTGGTCGGGGTTTTTAGAGTCAGCAATAGCCTGCATGATATTAATGAGACCGCTACCGACAGCCCCTGAGGCATCCGTTGCCCCACGTAGGAACCTGTAATCAAAGTCGCCCTGATTAAGGAAGTCCATCCCGGGCAGCACTTGTCCCATTGACAATCGACCACTGAGATCGAAGCTGGGTAGTGGCCAGCCGGTGAGCTCTCCTACGTGTCCCAGTCCAAAGTTATACCTTGACGCGCCATGCAGGAACACATCCGGGCTGATATCCGTCAGCTCTACCAACATCTCTCGGAGTTCGCGCTCAGGATCGAAGTCCATTCCAAACTGTCGTGCCAGCCATTTGGCGAACGTCTGCAAGTCTTCTGCCCAGGGCAAACCACTCAACCCGGCAGTGAACAACAACAACAAAAGGGCGCGTTTACTTCCTGGCCGGTTCTGAAACATATTGAGGAACCACAGGTTGTTCTGGATGAAATTGTAGAACAGGAACACAACGCTCTTCTTACCGCGCATGAACAGAGGCCTATTCCAAGTCGCATATTCATACTGCGTTCGATTAACCGCATCTTTGCCAGCCAGAAACGCCTTGATGTGTTTGTCCGACCAGCCTTGATTCTTCAGTTCGTTTATTTGCATAGGATTATCTGCCGCAAGTTCATCGAGGTATTTAGCTGCCTTTGAGTCGGGTTCTGCCTGCAAAGCCATGTCGAATGCTGCGCTAAACATTATCCGACGGTTGAACTTCTCAGCCGTCTGGAACATCCATGCGGAGGTATATTGTATCTCACGGAACATTCGCTGTACCTTATCACCCGGCAAAGCCCGCTGCAAAACATTGTGTGTCGCCATCGCAGCAAGTTCCATAGCTTGCGACTCCTCCAGGAAGTTCTGCCGGATACCAAGATTAATAGCTCGCAGTTTTTCATCCGTGATGCCTCCCAGCTTATTTAAATAAAGTTTGCGAACGTCATTCCCTGCCCTGGTCAGCGCCCTGATAGCCCTTACATCCCCGAACCTCGCAGCCAGGTATGGGTAACCCACCAAAGGTACCTGGGTTAAGTTGATAGCCGCGCTTGCCGGCACGAAACCAATAAACCACACGAAGCCCAACGCCCGCAAATTCGACCAATCATTGCCAGGATTCATAAGGTAATTGCGATGGTCTTTAACCATCTGCACGATACCAATGCGTCTATCTAGGTCAGGAGCATTCAACTTGGTCATATCACCTAGCTCTTTCTCCAACCCTCTAATAGCATCATCCAGCTCATCCATGTGCTGTATGCGAGCTATGTGATTACTGCCTCTGAAGAAGTAATCAGCGTAGTTCCGCATGGCATCCTTGCTGTATCCAGGTGTGCTCTTACGTTGTTCAAAGTGCTTGATAAAACGTGATGCATCACTTTGCTCGAAAAGTATCTCTTCAAGTTCAGCCAACTTCCTCACACGTTTGCCCTCCAGGGCTGCGTCATCCTTTGGAATATCCAACTCGAGCAATCGCACAATATCTTCCTTCACTGTGGGAGGCAGACTGCGATACGGCACGGTATCCTCAGTGAATTGTGATTTTCGTATCAATTCCTTTTTATATTCCGGCATCTTCCGTACCCGTTCAAAGGCGCGGTTGCGCTGCCCACGAGTTTCATGAGCCTCCATGTATATCACATCGCCGGTCTTCCGACTGCGAACTACAACCGTATATTTACCAAAACGGCTCAACGGGAAATAGGGTTTATCGCGCAGCGCCTTCATAGTGGTGTGGATTTTCTTTAGTTTATCATTCAACTGGTCTTGGTCAGTGAATGTCCGTTCGGCTTTCGTAATCTGTGCCTGTTCAATAGCCTTGAGAAAGTCTTGGAAATCCTGTTTGATTCGGAAGTACAGTCCCAACGCCTGCTCACCCACATTGTGTTTCTTGACGAGCCTGGCTAGCTCCTCCGGTGTTGGGTTACGAAGAGGTTCCGGCTTTAGCGAGGTGATAACCTTAACACCATCCTTCTCAATTTCCACTTCCATAAAATTCCCTTCCGTAACGTCGAATAAGAGATTAGCCAGCGCGTCGGCCTGTTCCTTATACAGGCGCTGCCATTCCTTCACCCGTTGGTCAGCCCGGCTCATCCAATTCATCTTGGTGTTAGCCATGAAATTCTGTCTTTCGATATATCTGGTCAACCAAGGGATATGACGGTTCTCAGCACCGAGTTGCAAAATCGTCCATGTGGTCTTAATCCACCAGTTGTATTTGTCCAAGTCCAGCAACGCGCGTTTCTTTGTAATAACAGGCGTATCGCCTTCCTCGCCTCGCTTGTTCTTCATATATGGGAATAGGGCACCTTGCTGTTTCGGGAACATCTTGGCCAGGATAACCTTTGTAGTCTTGCCCATTTTTTCCACACCAGCCTGACTATCCTGGGATATAATCTTCAGCTTCGGAGGTTGTGTTGGTGGGAACCTCTCCAATATATCTTCCTTGCGAGCAACGAGAGTATCCACAAGCTGCTCTCTTTCCTTGAGCGAGTCAGGCCCAAAACGGTCAACGACATTTTCAATCTGCGACCTGCTAATGTTCTGCAGAGCTCCGGTGTGTCTACTGATTTCCTCATCAGTCATATCACCAAACACCTGCACCGAAGGACGATTCGGGGCTCCCTTATCTCGCATCGAAGCAATCTCCGTTACCCGATTACCGAAGGGTTTCTTCCCACCTTGGGCTCGGAAGTCCAGTGCACCACCGAAGTCCAATCGAAGTGCCTGTGTACCAAGCGGGGTTTCCTCAATAGCGATATTGTCGAATTCGGTTCCAATGGCATCCCTGTTCCCCAGCCAAGCATCGACCACAAAACCCTCTTTGACTCCGGGAATTGTTTTCAGCACATCCACCGCCTTTGTATGCGTCAGCTCCGGTATCCATCGGGAAGCCACTCCCAACTGTCCAGCTTCATCAGCGACGAATTGATACTTAGCCACATTGACTCCTGCCAATTCATACAACTTGGCAGCCAACACCTCACTCCGGGCATGTGCTCTGTTCTCTGGGAACTTCATGAAGTATTCAAAGCCGGAGCGCAGATTCTCAAACACCCTTCCGCCTTGGGTTCCCATCATAGCGCTGCTTACCTTCCACACTCCCTCACGCAGCCAAATGGTGGCGTCTTCCGGTAAGCCCAAATCCAGCTGCTCCGGTGCGAAACTAGCCTCGAGTTCCCCAACAAAGGACAACTGCTCAGGCCCAATAGTTTGCAGAGCACTCCGCTTCACCCCAAAACCGGGAAGGCTCTGCTGACCCGCTTTATCAACGTGAATGAGTGGTAGCTTTTCTCCCTTCAGCGCTATGGTCATATCTCCGTGGGATGGGTACTTTTGTTTAATATCCTTGAAGTTAGTAAATTGCAGCCCCAACAAGTAATCATTAAACTTGAAAAAGCCCCGATGTTTAATATCCTTGGTCTCGAAGAAGAATTCCAACTCCGAGGAGAAACTTGTATTGACCGCTTTGATTGCGCTCTTCGGTACCTCTATCATAGTAACCACAGCATTCTCTAGTTCGGCGCCGGCCTTCTGGTGTGCAATCAGCATAGCCATCCCTACATTGGCACTTGCATTACCAGCTCCAGTTGCTGCAACAAGTTTATCTGCAGGCTGGAATGCAGGCCGTTTGGGCGAGTGACCATTGAATAACAAAACCGTTTCACTATCAGGCCAATGTTTATCCAACATTTCCCGGAGCTCCTCTTGGTAGATTTCATCCCTGCCAAAGATTTCCAACATTCGGGGGAGAGCTCCACCCTTCCTGTTCAATACCCAGTCATTGTGGGCTTGTTTCTGTTTCTCGGCTTCCAGTTGATTCTCATAGGTGTCCTTTACCATTCCCTCTGCTATCTGTTTCCCTTTGTTAGGAACCGCCATTATGTCCTTGAACAGCTGCTTTTGATTAACTTCATGGTTGATTTCAAGGTGGGGGCTGACTTCGTTTTCGGGCTTTTCTATCTCATAGGCCAACTCTGCTTCGTGCTGCGGCGTAGTGCTTTGTTCAATATCCACCAGCGACACACCCTTGATTGTAAGCTGGCCATTCTCGTCAATTTCGGTCAGCGCCTTATCCTGTAAGTCAGCCAGCTCCACCTGCAAATGGTGCAGTCGGGTTTGTACATAGGCGAATTGGTCGGGGGTTAAGTCCTCTGAATTCACAGCCGCGAGGAAAGGAATCTGCTCTTCCAAAAGCGTCATACGCTCCTGTTCCGCCAATGTCAGGAAGGGGCCTCCAGGCTCGACAATGTCCGGTTGAAACGATTTACTAGCGCTCCGTTTGTGGGAATACNNGGATGCGTGATGGTTGACATTACACCGCCTGCGAAAAAGCCAACCAGACCGTCGTTAATAACCTTTTGTATTCCTTCTCGCAATGTTATATCTTCGCCCAGCGTATTCACATCATAACTCCATTCCAGTACGCTTGTAAGCATTTCCTGGAACCCCTCCAATCCAGAGGTTTCCAACAGCCGGCGCAAATACGATGAACCACCACGCAGCGCGGCTGCCAATGGCACGCTTTCCGGTACGGCCTCCATCAATACCTGCATCATTCCATCCAATATGCTCTCTTCCAGACTCCGACCGTTGAGTGTACTATCAGAGAACCGGGCTGCAAAAGCCTGCGTTCCAAACACGGACAAACCGGCAGCCGGCCCAGCCACAATGGATGTGCCAATCAAGGGCAAAAGGTTCGATATAGCTACTTGGACTACCTGGCCGGCAATGGTCTGAGGAGCGTTCTCCTGAATCATTTCTTCCAGCACCTTCAACCGGTCAAAAGCCTCCTTAGTTTCAGGGTCTTTCGCTAGTTTAGCCATCCGATGCTGTCCCTTAATATCGCTGTAATCTTGTATTACCTTACTCAGCTTGTCCTTATCTTCAACCGACCCTGGCTCCAACTTTTGTAGTTTATCCAGCAGTCCCCCTTCACGCCCCATTAAGAGCGTACCAGTATCAGCAATACTCTCAACCAAGGGTTGGAGGACAACTCCTTCCTTCAATTGACGGGTTCGCTCTATCCGCATCAAGTTAAAAGCTGGGCCCACCTGCAGAAGGAAGGCGCCCGACGCCTTTGTAGCCTTCTTAATATCCTCTGTAGCCTTCTTAATATCCTCGGCCCTTGTTCTTAAACCAAAGGGCAAAACAAACTCGTCAGGAATCAGCTTGAAGCCTTCCTTCTCAGGTTCTGCCTTCGGAGGGGTGATAAAGTCCAGCAGCGCTTTTTCTGTAACCGGAGCCCCGGCGCTTGGGGTTTCAGTTGGAGTTGGAGGCTGCGCCTGTGGCTGCACATTTATAAAGTCCAGCATGGAGGCCTCGGTGATTGGTGCCTTTTCGGCCGGTTGAGGGAGAGATGGGGTGGCACCCTCCACGGCCTCCAGCTGGTTTAGTGGTTGTTGCTGCTCTTCTTCCTCTGGCTGATTGGGCAGCTTAAATCCGAGGAAGTCCTGCAGCTGTTGTGGATTTATGGGGTCTGTCATGGAACGATAACTCTAGGCAATCCAGTAGTTTCGTGCGGAACTTGTGCTCCTTGGGGGTCTAATATCGGCAGTCCCCTGACCGTGTTCCCATTTATATCGGTGCCAAGCACAGTTTCCGTTCCCAACGTTCCTCCATGTCTTTCAACGAAGGCTTTCTGCTGGTCGAAGGTTTCAAGCGTGGTTCCTTGCTCTTGACCTGGCGGAGCCCCTGTGAGAGAAACTCCACCAGGAGAAGATATACTCTGCAGATTCATCACATCAGCGGCAACCTCAGCCTGTTCTATAATCCGCATAATATCCTCATCAGTCACATCTTCATCGAATTGACGCCTGGTTTCGATGTAGTCTTTGACAGTATCCTGAACAAACTGTTCCCTGCTCGAGGCGGAAGTGGTCTTGAGCATCTGTTGTGCAGCAAGGCGAGCCTGGTCATTGGTCATAGAAATGCCCTTGGCGGCCGCGACCCGTTGGAGGCTCCCAGCCAGAGCATTCAAATGCTGTAGGGAGGCACTTCCGCCGAAACCCCCTGCCTGTGCTTGGGCATCCCGCAGAGTGGCCAAGGCTTGCTGTGCCTCAGTCTGTGCAGCACGCAGGTCTTGCACTCCTTGTGATTCCGCTTCTGCAATCCGAGCCCGTGTTCGGTTCGCCAAGGCGTTGATTCTGTTAGTCTGGGCGTTCTTCATTCTGGCCTGAGCAGATGCAAATTGGTCTTCGGTTTGTGCATTCAGGAGATCCTTCCGAGCTGCCTCCAGTTCCCGTTGTATAGGAGCCATCAGTTTCGCCCGTTCTTCAGCGCCCCGAGTCGCTTCGGTTGTTGCCCTTGTCCCTTCAATATTGGCTTCAGATTCCGGCAGATCCTTCTCTTCCAGCCGGCGCCTTTCGAGATCCACACGCTCCTGTTCTGTCGCAGCTCGTTGCTCTTGCGTAGCGGCTCCACGCTCAGAAACCTGCTGCTGGCGTTCGGTAATGTCGCGTTGCTGTCGCTCACCGACGACACGATTTGCGGCCTCGAATCCCTGCCCCACTGCACGAGTTGTTTGTGCCAAGCCGGTATCTACTGTGGCGCGGGGCTGTGTAATAGCAATACTGAATTGTGCTAAGGCAGCACCGAATTCGGGGGAACCCAAAACCTGTTTCCACTGCTCCTTTCGGGTCGCAGCTTCTTCGGGCGTAGTGGGAGCCCCAGGAACTACCCCAGGGTCTACTGGGGTCTGTAAGTCCTGCCCGAGCGCATGGCTAGGTGTGTGTGGCATAGCGTTTACCTCATTGACCTATCAATAGTTGTCCAAATGTTTTATTAGCAGGAACACTTCCTCTGCCCAAAACCTGTTGCAGGATCTGCTCGATGTTGATACCACCGACACCTCCAACCCCGGTATTCGGGTTAACAACCGGAGCGGCCGGTGGGGCGGGTGTTACAGGGGCTGCTGGTGCAGAAATACCCGCTGACAGCTCCTGGAGTTTCGTGAGCAAGTCCTTCGCTTTCTCCTTTTCCGTTTCCTTCTCCGCGATAATAGGCGGTGTCCCAGGGGTGGTACTCCCTGTCGGTGTCTGTGGGAGAGCGATTTGCCCAGGATTGAATGTGGGTAGTTTCGCTGTATTCCCCAACAAATTGGCAGGAGCGTTCCCTGCTTGTACGGTAGCTAGGAACTGTTGGGGATTAACAGCCCCTTTCTGTGCCAATAAACCCGCGGCCTGGTCTATCTGCGCAGGGTCACCGCTCTGCACCATAGGCAGCAGAAACTGCGTCAATTTCATAAAATCCGCTGGTGTAGTCATAATAGTTACCTCTTAGCTGAATATTAAAGCGGCCAATCCGCCTATAGCTGCGCCGGCAGGCCCACCAACTGCAGTACCCTGTGCTATAGCAGCACCGAGCCCAGCCCCGCCTAAGAGGTTCTGGAAGGCACTGGGGCCTTGAACACCCGTTGGTGCAATAGCCTCTCCAACCCCGGTTCCACCACCGACACCTGCTGCCAGATTGGTCAGCTCCTGTGCTACTACAAGGTCTAACAGCTGTTGATTGAATTGTTTTTCTTGTTCCTCCGTAAGCAGTGCTTGGGACAGGTCGCGCCGTTGTCCCCCGATGATATCGAGGATACTAAACGGCTGCGTTTGCAGATTCAGAGTTTGCGGTGCAGTTAACAGCCCACGGCTGAACACATCGAGACCTGCCCGGAAGGCTTCGTTCTGCAGCTGTGCCGAAGTGTCCCCTACTTGTCGGAGGAAATTCCCACTTGCGATACCTTCTGCAATGCCCTGTCTGGAACTGCCAGGTTGTCCGGCAAGAGCTGCACCGGAGCGGATATTCGGCAATACCGATTGTGTAAAGGCCTCGGTAAGCGGTGTTATTGCAGCCTCTGTTGCCCGTGCCAATGCGGGGTTCGTCTCTGGGAACAACACAGGGCCGAGGGCAAAGTTCTGTGCCAGATTAGCCTGTTGCACTGCCTGTCCAAAGGGACTGTTTGGGTCACTGACCAACCCGGCAAGGCCACCCTGAGCCTGAACCTGTAAGGGGTCGAAACCCGCAATACCTGTCTCGGGTGGTAGTTGCAACCCAGTTCCGGCGAAGCTTCGTGCAAAGGGCAACGCCAGGTTAATGAGTTCCCTTTGCTCAGGCCCAAGTTCAACCCGGGAGGTAGTGGTAGTGCTTTGTGTTGAGGGCGGACTGCCTCCAAAAAATAATGGTTGCGGCACTAACCAGTTCAAAAATCTGTTAAATGTCATCATAGGTCAACGTCCCACAAAACGTGTTTTCTAACCTTATCAGGTATCTTTCGTAGCCAGCCCATACGACCAAAACCTCGCATGACCTGGCAGCCCATTTGCTTACCAAAAATTTTCATAGAGTAATAAGCAGGCCAAAAGTATCCTTCAATCTTGTCGCCTGCTACGTAATTCAATTCCAATACTTTGACCTCTGGATATTGCACTACAGACGTCAGGATAATCCCATGTCCGTTCTCGTCGAGGCAATACCACAGCTGCATTGTCCCTTGCTCTAAACAAGCTAAAACCGAGTCCAGGTTTGTCATTCGTGTAAACCTGGGGTTCGATATAGCCCGATTTATTAAAGGTCGTATTTCCTCCAACATGAGAGGAAGTTCCTCTGGAAGTACCTGGTGTACAACTGGCTCTTTAGCCACTATCCCAAAAACACCCACGCGCCTGCGCTCCTACCATAGAATCCCGCACCGCTTCCGGGATTCCAATTAGTTCCATCGGCCAGCACAATCATGCCGTCTCGCGGTTTGTCTGGCTCTGCGTGTAATTCCGCAACACTCAGTATCACCGGCGTACGAATCGCCTCAGCAATCTGCCTTAGTTGCTCTTCAACTGCTGCTGCCAAAACCGGGCTTTCTTCTTTCGGAAGTCCGGTCGGTTCATAATCAGCCATTAAAACATCCCCGCTGGTTCAAGGTCTAAATCGTAGCTGTGAATCTCCCAACTAGCGTTGCTCTGCGATTCAAAACGTACGGTTAGAAGCCTTGTATTCAATGTAAAGTCGAGATACTTATCCTGCCCTGGAGTGAATGTTTGTGGAGCTGTATATGTAACCGGGTCATCTGGACTTTCCTGGGTACCCAACCGGACTTGGAATGGGTCGCCTGAAGCCTTAATCCATATACGGTTGACCAGCTTCCGCATATCATAATCGACCTTCGGGTTCCCCTGTCTATCTACTCCGACGACAGCAAGCCCTGTACGTTCTACATACGCTTCGTAGTTCATACCCTCAAACTGAAACGTCCTGTCAGGTCCCAGCAGTTTCGTGTTCGTGTGGTCGGCCATTAACAGTCGGCGTTGACCACCCCGGAAAGTACGCTCATCCCAAGTTTCAAACTGTTCATCCCATATGTCGGTCGTCAGGTTGTCCCACACAGTGCTTTCGGTTTCCTCAACACGGCCAGCTGCTATATGAGGGGCTTCAATAGACAACGGTCGGAGAGAAAAAGCCTCGGTTATCGTGTTGTATACCAGTGCAATCGACGGATATTGGAATCCGGTTTGAGGGAAACAGAACCACATTTCTCTCTCAGGGTTGTTCGGCACGACATAGGAAAACCTGAAATTCGTTGGGTCAATTTCATTAAACAGCCATTTCCGCATCCTTCTGTCAATGACGCTTCGAGGATTTGACCCATTGTGAATCACCACGTCATCTGGCGATACAACGAAATGTTGTGGGCCAGCCCCGATATTGAAGAACCCGACACACCTGGGTGCGAGCAGTCCAAGTTCGGAGAACAGAGGATCAAACTTGAATATGAAAGTGCCGCCTATCAGCTGTTGAATATAGGTGGAATCCTCCTTGTATATAATATTGTTGCCGCGTAGTGGCAGGCAGTCCTGTACAAAACCGGAGGTTTCTGCCAGCGTAGTCTCACCTGCGTCTTTCGTTGCATCAGTCTCGTCCCAACTATCCGGTACGAGTCCTGGGTCTGCCGAATGTGACCATTTAACCATCAAAGCCTCACGACCACCGGGTTTGGTAACGTCGAGAGCTATCAAAAAGTTCTTGAAACTCCGCATTACCTTACAGGTGGTGCTTGCCGGCCAAGCTGTCAAATCTGTTAAGTCATTGCTTACCAGCGGTGTGTTCCACATCTGCGGAACATCAACGTTGTTGCTAATGACAGGAATCCCATTGAAGTTAACTCCAGTCCATATATCGGATGCAGTGCCAGTATAGTCCCCCGGCGTGACAGTCCGTGTAATCTCTGTGTGCGTACCAGACGTATCTACCACCGACACGTCTGTCAAGCCCATGTACATCCAGAACAAATCGTTCACTGTTCTAACGGGCATAAGCGCGTAGGGCGCATGGTTCGGTGTACCGAATAACTGCTCTTGCCCCTGCATACGGATGACCTTGTTATCTTGGAAACGCACCATCTCACCGTCAGACCAGGCTTCCGGTGGTAGTTCATGTGGGGCCTGATCCCGGATGATGCCAACCAAACCCAGGTTATGAAACGGAATATTTGCCACTACTATTTCCTCTTACGCTTTGGCGGTTTCCCGGTTTTCAAGCTTTGTCCGGTACTTTTCTGGCAAATGCGGGCAGCACTCCCTGCACTCTTGCCCTGGCGTTTAACCCGTTGAAAGCACCTTTCTACCCTCGTACCTTTTGGCATACTAACCTCCTACGGACACAGCTTTCCGTAGTTAATGTTATTACGAGCGATTTGTTCTTTACCATCTCGACTGAGTACCGCCTTGTCGGCATCACTCAGTTTTACCGGCTCGAACCACGAACACTCATTTGAGTACAGTGTAGTGCAACCGCTAAATGTGCTTATCAAGATCGCTATCAGACATATCCTTAATATCATCTTCGGTCTCCTTCGTAGCATCAATGGCTTTTCTCAAAGCCTCTTTACTACGCTTTTCGTTGGCACGCTTTATGGTGCTTCGCCCGTACAGGAATAGAGCTACCCCCGCAATGAGGATAGCTCCAAGTGCTATAAACGCGGCGTTCATTACGCTTCAGTATTCGGGGCAGCCCAAACACCAGCTGCGGTCAAAATGCCGACAATTAGCTGAGTAGCTGCTTCGGTGCTCATGCCAAAAATAGTACCCTCTGGGCTGACGCCTAGAACAGTCGGGCCCAGGAGAATGGCAATCACGCCTACAACCGCTACCAGCAGTTTTCGATATTTACTTAGCATAGACACCTCCTTAACCTTGTTGTAAATACCGGAGGTCACACTTAGGTAAAGCCAAATGTACCCCACTTTTCCTGAACGCTGTATTGAGCCAATGTACCACTTCAGGTTCCTTGATAAACTCTTGGCACGTTTTTTCCTCCAAGAAAACAAATTGGCGCAACTCGCGCTCGTCTATCAACTGGCCGTCGCTGGCATACAGCATTACGACCAGTATCCAAATCTTCACAAGATTTCAAGCTCAAACTCCTCGATACCAGTAAGGTGCTCCATGAAATCACCAAAAGCTAAACGGCTGTGAGTTATCATGTGCTTGTAATCAGTGTTCCTTCCCACGAGGATGCAACCCAGGGTATCCCGTTCCCAGTTACCCCAATGGAATACAATATGAGTCCTGTCAGGCACGTTGGTAACCTCGAAGGTTTCTCCAAACCGAGGGCTAATCTTGCGCTTGCAAATGTAAATCCCTTCAGGAATACAGCTGACCCACTTCCGGTTTTCCAACCAAGGATTTTCCAGAACGAACAGCATAAAGTTCTCATCATCAGGATCTCTGAGTTTCCCGATGTTTACCTTGTCGTTACCGACCCAGAAACCTCGGTCGATTACAAGCCTTTTCCTACTGGTCGAGTTCGTTAAGCTTTTCCAAAATCTTTTGAGAAGTCTTACGATTCTCGTAAACATTTTGTTCTATCCTCTTTGTTGTGTCCTTTAGGGTCTCTTGCGCTTGTCGGATGGGCTCAAGTTTTAATTCTAGCACCTCTCTTGTAACCACACCCTTCATATCAGCCTCATGGCGAATCTCTTGTTTTTCTCCGTCTGCGGCCAGTGCATTAATACGGTATTGGCTTACAGCCCAATTACCACCAGCCAGAAAAACCGTGGATATGGCAGCAAAGCCTATCCACCAGGCCTTTCTCAAAATCCTGTTCTCAAAATCAGTGTACGACTGCCTGCGTTCATTTCCGTTATAGCCCATAGTTTCCTCCTCATAAGCTAATCACCAGTCCGAATAATAACCCACGAATCCACTCCGTGGGGGGAAATCTATCTCCAGGTAACTCCAACTTTCGGACTATGTAACACGAAAGGGGAAACAGCAAAGTCATACCAAAAAATATCTGAAGTGCCGACACCCAATCGAAAGGGAGTAGCACTAGTCCAGGGGCGCCCCAAACGGCTCCCCGCAAAACACCTGTCACCCAGCCATTGTCCAGGTATATCGAATCGAATTCATAATACCCTTGATGCGCCATTACTATCTTATAGTGATGTTTCCATTGCTTATGGCTGTACATCATCTTGCCCATGCAGTCACCCCACCCCGGCTTTTCTGCGAAAAACCACAGAATCACAAAGGGCAGGGCTATCCAGTGCGTATAGAAACCTGTTGCCACCATTGCGAGATACCCCATCAGCAGCGTTCCTGCATGGTGTATCTTGTCGTAGTAGTCATCAAATACACCGCCCCGAATCCTGTCGGCGGCGGCCATTGCGACCGAGTTAGGTAGAAGTTCTATCATAGCTTTATAAACCAGTAAACACCGCCCCAGGGGTGCATTGTGTTGTGGGCTCCGTCTCCACCAGTAGAACCTGTCGGGGAAGTGTTAAGACTTGCGTCTACACCCGTATCAGCAGGACCCGCCGGGGCGCTAGTAGTCTGAAGATTAGAAGGCAGAGTGTGATTATGTGATGGCATTTCAGCGATAGTCAGCTGATGGTCTTCCTCACCTCCGGTATCACCAACGGTTCGAGCAGTTAATCCCGAACCTGTGCCTGCACCCAGTGGCGACCGGCCACGGAAGTCAGGCATAGTAATCGTCTTGTTGGCGTCGAAGTCAGCCTGTGCACTTGCCCCGCGACCACTGCTAACGGGGGCTTGAGCATCCGCCAGGTTATCCCACAGATAGTTAAACAGATCGTTGAAGGCTGTTCCCGCATGGGTTGCCCCTGAACTTCCACTTCCCAGCGTGTCACCATTGACCTGCAAGAAGCCCGTCCGGGAGCTGTTGAAGCCATATATAATGTCGCCCGTTTGGAATGAAGCCTCCGGCGGAGCTGCAATATTACTTCCATCAGCCCGGAAATATATAACCTTGAAGGTGGTCGTTGTCTCGGCAATGATTATCGCATAATCGTCTGCAGCTGTGATGATGTTCGAACCACCAGGATTCGATATGTTCGCGTTATCCGTGAGCGTCAGCACTCCGTCGAAGATAACCAATCGCTGTGCACCCGCATGAGGAGCGTCAGCAAAATCGGTGATATCCGTAGTGCCAGTAATGTGAATGACGCTGCCCGGGCCTGTTGCACCCCATATATCCGGCGAAGCAGCACTGGCCACATTAACCTCATGCTCGACAAACGGCTGTCTACCAGGGTTACTGACCATCTCAAAGTGGTCACTGGTACTTTCATATTGCAGCATAATCAATTGCCCTGCCGCAATATCACCAACTTCGAGCGCTTTCCCGTCGTACTTAACAATCGCCTTTGCACCCAGACCATTAAGGTTGAAGGTGCTTGCCCCGGTGTTGGCATTGACAGCCCGGAACATCACAATCGTACCGTTGGCAAGGCTTGCCGGCGCAGGGCTCATTACACCTGCGTAGGCATTTGCCGCACCAGTATCTGTTACCAAACCAATAGGGAAAGTCTGGCCTGGGAACGAATTTCTCAAAACGGACTTAATCAGCCGTAGGTGGTTATCACCTTCACTAAGGAAGTCGCTGCCACCAATCGGATTGGTACTGATTAGGTCGTCAACATATGTTCCTGTTTCGAGACCCATTAGTCTTCGCCTCCAATGATGTATCTCATGTTGGTATGTTTCCGCTCTTCATTCTCACGGAAGAATCTATCCTCAGCGGTCACAACACGAGCGTTAAATTTCGCTAGCGCCTTATCGTTACCAACATCCTCTGCCATATACTGCCCGGTTAGGTTGATAAGCAAATCGCCTGCATTGGCCAGCCACTCATTCTCAATGTTGGTCGCGAGCGATTGACCCTTCTTGTAATAAACCATCTTTATCTTGTAAACAGCATCCGGGATTGGGGCTAACCTGAAATATTTATTGGTCAGCGCATAGGCCTCTGGAGACCCAGTCTCGCCGGTTTTAATATTGTCCAGGAAGTCCTTAGGTATATCTTGCCACTGGTCTCCTGGGTCAGCGGTCGGTGTATACAGCCATAGTGTTCCTTCCTCATATTCGCCCAAGAAATCAGCGGGCAGCAAAAGCCGTTCCTCGTTGGCGGTCGTTTCGGCCTCTGAGAATTCCTCAAGAAGAAACCACGGCAGGGTTGGCCGTTCTTCCAGCACATCCTCCTGCACATATTGCATCATTGTAATAATCTGGGTGGACAAATCTGACCTGAAGCCCAGACCTTGTTGTATCAATGAAACTGCATTATCTCTTAACATATTTATGCTCCAGGGCCGAGTGACGCTTCACTCTGCCAATCGCTAGCTATTTCGGTTTCTTCTGTCCAACTTCCAACAGCTCCTGCATCTGGTGTCCAATCATTCGATACAGCTGCATCTGCTGCCCATACATCACGCAAACTAACACCGGGCGTAGTAAATGTCAGGACATTAACCGTTGCTCTCAAATGCCCAATGGCAGCAATACTTGCAGTTGGTACGAACGACAATACTGCTGTCCCCACAATCTTCTGCGAGCGTATAGTAGCATCCGTGCTAAACGTCAGAGTCGTGGTACCTTCTGCTGGTGGTATGATGCGGTCTATGTCAGCATCAGTTGTAAACGTCAGTGACGTTGAACCTGATATTGCACCAAGACCTACTATAGTCCCCGTCAACGAGAAGTCGAGCGGAGCGGTAGCAGTTCCTTGTAGCGTTACAAGTTCAAGCTGTCCCGACGTGGTAAAATCGAGTGTTGTAGTTCCCTCTATAAGACCTCGGCCAACAGCTGTACCGGCTGTCGTGAATGTTAGCGCGGTCGAGCCATCAATCGCGGCTAGGCCATCAAGGTCGCCTGTAAGCGAGAACGAGAGCTCTGCTGCCGAGGAGATACTTCCCTTGCTCGGTGTTATATCCCCACTCGTGCTGAACGTCAGGGACGTAGTGCCCGATATTGCTCCCTTACCAACAGCTGTGCCGCTGGTGGTAAAGTCGAGCGTCGCGGTTCCGTCTATTGCTCCCAGGCCTACAATCGTACCCGAGGTGGTAAACGTCAGGGTAGTTGTTCCAACTAGCCCTGAGGTTACTGTACCACTTCCGGTGAACGACAACACTCCTGTGAAGTCCAGGTTGCTGCGCTCAGAGACCTTAAGGGCGTTCCGGGTTTGAATCCAGAACATATATTGGGAAGGCCACGCAGTGATATATATATTTGTTACATTACCACCGGGGGCTGTCCAAGTCTTACTGTAGGCCAGCGAAGTAATATCCCAAGCAGTACTCAGGTCAAACTGGTCAACCCCTATTGGCGTGCCACTCCGGTCGTTTACGAACAGCCGTTTACCTGACGGGTCGAACCAGATAGTCTGAGAGGAGGTAACAGTAACATCCAACTGTTGTGAAGCTACGTGGCTAGAGGATGTAATATCCCAAGCCGTGCTCATCGAGTACTCTCGGATAGTCGGAGGCGTAGTGCTTAAATCAAGCGCGAACCACTGTGTACCGTTGTCCCTGATGTAACTGCCTTGAGGATTTACCCCAGAAGGAGTATTTATCTCAAACGACCCACCAAGACTTGCAGAAGATATATCCCACGCAGTGCTCAGGTCATACTCGAAGACCGTAATCTTACTAGCTGCTACTGATGTACCTGTAACGTATAACTTCGTGCCATCTGGTTTAGCAGTAAGGGAAACGTTTGACTTATGGTCTGCAGAGGCATCGTAGAAGTTGTCAGGGGAGTCTGGGTTATACTCTTTAATCAGCGTATGAATGCTGTTAAAATTCCAGGACTTTATAAAGTCGTCATCTTCTCCTGTCGTCTCAGACTCTGCAAGAATCAGGATCCCTTGGGTTTCATTGATATAGATTCCCTTACTTTGGCCAGCAAAGATTGGTTCGCCACCAGGATGAATGTCATACCAGTCTATCTCCGGAGGAACCTCTGTCCCAGCATCATCTGGCGGCTGGAAGAACATATGAGTCTTACCAGCAGCATCCACATCCGATACGGTAAACGACAGCGTGGTACTACCGTCGATTGCACCTAGGCCGTCAAGGTCACCACTCGTACTGAACGTCAGTGTGGTTGTACCATCAATCGCACTTGGGCCTGAAGCTGCATCTTCAACTGTTCCGTCCGTGGTAAAGGTCAGGTCAGTATTACCATCAATACTGCCTAAGCCTAGGATATCACCTGATGTGGTGAAGTCTAGTGTCGTGGTTCCATCAATGGCTCCAAGGCCAATCACGTCCCCAGACGTTGTAAATGTCAGCGCAGCCGTTCCGTCGATGTGCACCGTGCTGCGTGCAGTTGCATCCGTTGTAAAGCCTAAGGTCGCTGTTCCATCAATCGCGCCCTTACCTACAATCGTACCTGACAGAGAGAAGGCTGGGAACGTCGTACCAGCAACCAGTGCATTCCCAATAATATCAGCCAGGTGTCCAAAGGTCAGCGTAGTGCTGCCACCGATTGCACCCAAGCCCACAACATCTCCTGACGTTGTAAAGGTCAGGGTCGTTGTACCTTCTATCGCCCCTAGAGCGTTTTCTGCTGTGCCACTGAGCGAAAACGTCAGCGTTGTCGTGCCATCTATCGCTGCAAGTCCCTGAACATCACCACTTGTGGTAAAGTCCAGAGTCGTTGTGCCATCCATTGCCCCGAGGCCAACCGCGTCTCCGCTAGTCGTAAACGTTAGCGTTGTCGTTCCGTCGATTGAACCTTTGCTCGGAGTAATATCCGCCGAGGTGGTAAAGGCTAACGCCGCCGTTCCATCTATCGCGCCCAGGCCAACTGCATCGCCACTGGTTGTAAAGGTCAGCGTTGTAGTGCCGTCTATTGGGCTCGGTCCGGCTGCACCTTCGTTAACCAGTACAAGCGTGCGCTCACGAATAGTACGCGATGTGTCGTCGTTGCCTCGCCACCTTACATCAACGGCTTGGCTGGCGGCTGCTGTGACCTTATGCACAACATGGCTGTAAACGTCAGCATTATCAACCGAGGATTCGTGCCAGTTTTCCCTTTCACTAGCCGCATCCTGGCTGCCATTCACATAATACGAGTAGTAGTTGGTATGGTCTTGCGCTACCGTACCCATAAACGACGAGCCACTCCACAACGTCAGATAGTCATTTGCCCCTGGCGTAAGGCTCATGGAGTTCATCAACTCGTCGACGGTGCTCGTCGAACTTGAATCCGTTGTTGAGCTGACTTCCTGAATGTCAGCACTATTGACTTTCATCAGGGTCAACGTACGCTCATGCGCCGTCATGGTAGATGCGCTACCAGTGTGTGCCCAGCGAATCTCTACAGCATCGCTTGCACCCGGATTGACCTCACAGAATACACCAACGACCTGCTCCGTGTTGGCGATAGAGGACTCAACCGTATATGTGCGCAGCGTGTGTGCAACCTCACTACCACCAACAAAAACCTTAACATTGATAATAGTTCCGCTGCCGGCCACCACCGTTGTGCTGAAACACAGCAAATAAGTACCGGCTCCCGGAGTCAGCGTCATGCTGCCCATCTGGGTAAAGGTACTGGAATTTAGAGTATCGTTGGCTGTTGCACTTGCCTGTGACAGGTCAGCGCTGTCCTTCGGAAATAAAAGCAGCGTACGCTGTCGACATTGCCAAGGATTGGTGCCTGAGCTCCGCTGATATTGCGCAGTCAGCGCATCACTAGCACCAAGGTTAACCTCGCTCTGACAGGTAACCATGTTCTCGTTACCGTCAATCGAGGTCTCGCCAAAGAGGTCTCTTACAGTATGAGCTATTCCCGTGCCCGCGTCCGCGAGCCTAAAGTCAAAGCGGGAACCACCTGACGGGTCATCGAACTTTACCGTCGCATTAAATATAGCCAGGTAGTCACCAGCCCCTGGTGTCAGGGACATGGTGTTTATATTCGTCCAGGTAGTCTGGTCGAGCGTCGTGTCGGTAGTTGACGAGGCTTCGGAAATAGCCACGGGTCATCCCCCGCTTAGTTATTTCCTAGCCGCTACTAACCGTGCCATAGCCGTAATCCCGTCACGGGATATTTGGCCACCAGCATCCAACTCTTGTCTTAATAGCTCCCTATCAGCATCATACGAGTCTCTGTCCATCTGCGCTTGCGTTCGCAGAGTTGGGTCGTGGCTCGCTAGTATAGAATCGAGGGCTGCACCAGGGTCAGCCGGGGCTTCAAAATCTACCTGTCCCGGTTCAGCAGTTACCTCCCGCGTTGTAGAGCCTTCCTTAAAACGCGCCACGACTTTGGATTCACTAAGGGGTGTCATCAATCTGTTGCTTACCCGCTCGAAACCAGAAAACGTAGCCCCGCTTAGGCCGAGAGAACGAACCTCCTCGACCAGCAATTCAGGGTTAACATCCCGCAATACAATCCTCGAAATATTCATCAGAGTTCTCGTCTCATCTGTCTTTCGCGATATTCAGCTTCCTTATCACTCGCAAGTCCAAGGCAAGTGATGTGGATGCTTCGGTCGCCGCACTTCCGCTTAGCTGCCTTAGCATGAACCCACATCATTTGCGCGATCCTGAATACGTCATCGTAGTGCATGGTAATAGGAACATTACCAAACTCCAGGGTGACCAGTTCGCCCTCGTGCGAGCACCGAAAACGATGCCTCGCAAACGGCTTGAACATCCGGCTCTTGACAAGATTGAAATTCATATCAGGCCGCCGTTACATTCAAGGCGCCTGCAGCGAACTCCGGTTGTACGCCAGAACCGACGACCAGGCTTGAAGTCAGAGCACCGTAGAAGTGCAAAACGCCTGCGCCAGTTAAAGCATCACCAACACCAAAGTCTGTAACTGTTCCTGAACCTCCGGTACCCTCTGGGAAGGTAATAGCGGCGTCGTTATCACAGGTATCACCCGTGGTCGTCCAGCCAGCGGTACTCCGGGCAACACTCTGGCGTGCATACGAGGTGTATGTCGTTTCAGACGTGCTCTGGGTGCTGGTGTCCGTAAGGGTGGCGGTGTGCAATGAGATACGGAAGTTACCGGCAGTCACGCTACCACGCAAACCGCCCGCATCACCTATACCCGTGAAGTCCGTGTTCTCAAAGACCAGCTGCAGAATCTTGGTTTCAAAATTGTTAGTTGCACTCATTTTAGATCCTCACGTTAGTCGTCTTCTGCCAGTTCAGCAAAATCGTTGCTCTTAGAGACTTTGGTACTTGTAATCTCTATCGACATATCAGGTGGAAAGCCTGTAAAGCCATCCTCCTTCTCTTCTGCTGATGGTTTCATTCCAGCGTCCAAGGATTTGACTTTGCCCTTTACAACAACCGTCACAACATCGCCTATGGAAATGTCTTTCAGGTCGCTGTTCGTCAGGTCGACGGACATACGTCTTTTATGTGGCATAGCTGTTAATCCTCTTGGCATATTAACTCCAAACTAAAAAAAGGGCGGAATTCGATTTGAACTCCGCCCGGTTATGGTTATGCGTCAGCACCCACCAGACCATGCCAGTTGACACCATCACAGACGACGATTGCTGTCTCGTTCTGTGTGGGCGTAGCGATAGCGTTAAGACCATCATCCTGGATGGTAATAATCTCCGCTGCGTCAGCAGTGTTGGCGACGATGAACATCAGACCTTCACTATCTGCTTCTGCTGGCAAGGTGACGGTACGCGCGGCACCGCCTGGATCCATGACTTGAAGTGTGGGGCTCTTGACAACCAGTGTGACATTGCCGGCAAGGGTTCGGATTTGAGGCCGAAACAGTACCTGCTCCATCATCACTGAACGTGAAGAGCCAAACTCTAGATTTGCACCACTCATTGTTTAGGCCCTCCTTTTACGTTGCTGACATGTTGCCAATGTAACCACAGGTTAAACCACCATACCACACCTCCAGGCCTCCCTCTGTGAACCATTGACCCTTCCGCAGGTCTTCACCTGGCAGTTGGATGTTGTCCTCAAAGTGAGTGTCACGACCTTTGGTGTGTCTCCAGCGCAGGGCTGAGAAGTCCACAATAAAGGCTGACTTCTGGTACAGGGCGTTTCTGTTCATCAGAGGGTGTCTCTTGAAGAACAGGCTACCTTGCGGCATGATATACTCGCGCAGGTTCAAACCATACTGGTTGATAATAGCACCAAGCTGAATATCACCAGCAGCCTGAACGATTTTGTTCCACTCGTTCAGGAAGGTATTCCCGCAGAACACGACGCGCTCGTCCCCGGCCTGGCTTGAATACTCAAAGACAGGCGAAACAGCGTCCAAGAATGTGCTCGTGGTTACGGCAGCAGCAAAAATGGTCACGTTGGATGCAGGGATGAATGAACGCAGACCGTCGGTGTAGCGAAGCGGTTTACCATTCGCGCCGGTGGTCTCGTTCTTGACACCCCACAGGAGTGCTTGCTCGAGGTCGATGGAATGGTCACTCATCTTGCGTCGTTTGTCATTCTTCAAGGGGTCTCCCGTACGGGTGGAGGTAACCTCAGCGGTTCCCGTCAGTTCGTAGGAAGTCTTGAAAATCTGACAGTAGTTGTTGTACTTAATCGGGTTACGGCTTACAGCATCAGCGGCCGGAGTACCTTCGGCGTACGCTGAACCAATCTTCAACAGGAAGGCATTATCGGAGATTGCAGCAGCAGTTGTACCAGCAGCACCGCGCTTGACGGTGAACTGGGTGTCACTAATGACAGTGACGACTTCCAACAATTCGTTGTTGTAAGCAGCTGCTTCGCTCTCAACCTGCAGAATGTCTCCGCGTTTCAGGTGAGTTGCTGTACCGTAGACCCGATCAGGGTTGGTGGCGTCTGGGTCAAGAGAATCGACAACGATTGTCTCGTCGCCTGTGCCCAATGCGCCGTTGACCTGCAGGCGGAAAATATCCACCGGCTCATCCCACCAGTTGAATTCTGGGTCAGATACAGCACTTTTCTGAGCCCGAGCCATCAATGCGGTGATGGGAGCTGAGCCGTTCGGATTCCGCCAGAGGATCATTTCCCGGAAATCCTTGGGGCGTTCGTCGGCGCCCCAGTTTCCGGTACCTCTTAATCCGGCTACAGCAGTCATTGTTAATTCCTCATGTTAGAAAGAAGCTATGCGTCGTCCTCCAGCATTTCCTCTGCCAACTGTTCAAACTGATTCTGCGACTTGGTAACAGGCTTGCCGGTAGGTTGTCCCTCAGCACCAGCTGATTTGAACGGTTTAACTTCAGCCGTTTCCTTACCTTTCACATTTTCCGCTCCCGGAATCGGGAGTTTAAATGCCAGCGATGTCTGTACACCAACATCTCGAATCATCTCCTCACGTGAAGCTTTAGGGTTTAATTTCCGGTGTAACTTCGCAACCTTTGCAACATGGGCGCGATACTCCGGCTTAGACCCTAACAAGGGAAAGGCTTCGAAGAAAGCTTCTTCTGCCTTCCGAGCTTCCTCGGTATTGGTATTAATGGTCTGCACAATATTCGGCAACTGTGCCACTAATGTACTGACCGACCCTTGAACAGCATCGATATAGAGGGATGCTAAAAGTTTCGGTATCGCCTCTCTTGGGTTTTCGTCGATATCTTGCATCTGCTCGTCGCTGAGTGCGAAATGCGTCTTTGCGAGCGTTTCCACAGCCTCGCCGCGACGTTCATTGAGTAGCTCGAAGAGTTTCGTAGTTTGCTCATCGGTCGCTACTTCCTCTGAGGGTTCGGGCTTTTCTTCCTCCCCTCCCTCTTTCGGTTTTTCCGAAGCGGTTTCCGCAGTTGATTCCTCTTCGTCGGAAGCGGCTGGTTTGGTCGTTTCTTCCTCAGCGGTCTCTTCCTCACCAGGGACCTCTTCTGCGGGTTTTTCGCCCTCTTCAGGTTTGGTTTCGGTCGGTACCTCCTCGGTCGTTACTTCCTCTCCGTCGCTGCTTTCCTCACCTTTTGGCGGAGCGTCTTCGTCATCTTCATCGAAGAGACTCGCCATTTGGCTAGCAGTGTCTAAGCTAGCATCTTCGCTAGCAGGATCACGGACAGGCTCACGGACTTCCTCGAGTGAATCCGAGGTCGAGTTGTTCGCCGTCTCCGTCGTCGTCTCCTGGGACGTGTTGGGATTGTCGCTCATCTTTACCATCCTCCTTATCTTTTGCTTGCAAACGCTCTATGTCAACCTGAGCATTTTCGATAATAATGTCAGGTATCATTGTGAACAGTTTTATACCACTGCGATAGCCTTTGGCGTGTTCGTTGGCCAGGACTCCAACAACACCCATAGGTTCTCCATTCTGGTACATCCGTTCATGTATTGGTGTATCAGACATAGCTGAATTAGCCCGAATTTGCTGTTCGGCGTATTCAACCAGTCGGACCCACGCTGGGGACTTGACCAGGCTCTGAAAGATTTGTTTCTCCTCCGCCTTCTCCCGCAGGGCCGCCTCCTCCTCTTGTGACAGCATTGTTCACTCCTTGCAGGCTAACTAGATTGCCTGCATCTACCCCCTGTTGTACAGAATTATCAGGGGCGATTTGGATTTTAAACTGGTTAACATTCTTTAGACCACTCAGCTGAGCGACCCAAGAGAATATACCAGCAATGTCGTACCGCGCTCCAATCTGGGGCAGCCTTTGCATGGCCAACAATAGCTCTTTCCAAAGGTTGGCTTGTGCAAATCTATCTATCGGCAGAGTCCCGTCTACCGGCAGGAAGTCATAAAAGCCCTGAATTTCTTCCGGAGAAATAGTCATCGTCTCAGGGGTTTCTCCAGCTGCAACCATCAAATCACCAGCAATCTTAAATTTCTTTTCTAGGTCATAAAATTGCTGTGAGTTCTGTAGCATCATTTGTGCCAGCGGAGCCCAACCCAACGCACTGTAATATTCTGCGTTAGTTTTCAGCCTATTTATGCCTGCGGCTCCGGAGGTGCGAACTTCGGTAGCCGTCTTTCTGCCACCTGGGTTCTGAACACCCATCAAATTGTCAGTCACACCAACAATGCGTTGAGTCATCTCCCAGATGAATTGTGTGTCCTTCATATGGCCTATGGTTACGTCCACTACAGGCAGCTGTGTCACCACTGTCCGAACGTCGCTGCCATAGGCGGCAGGCTTCAGTCTCCACACACCCCCAGGTTCGGGGTCTAAAACGTCCTTCATTGCAACCCTGCTTGGATCGACAACGAACTGGTCGTTCAGCGCTTTGCGCACATTATAGAAATGTGTGTTTACCAGCCAATCCATGGTGTTCTGCATGGGTAGCATAACCTCGGGCATACCACGCACGTTCATGCTGTAGCCTTCCGGTTCCATAATATTGACCACATAAGGGTATTTATTGTGAATACTGCCCAACGGGCGTGCCCCTATGATAAGGTCAAAATCCTTCGACACAGTGAATACCCACTTTTCGGGCACTCCACTGCCACCCAGCTTCCAGTGCTTCGGAACCAGCTCCACGGCACATTCGTACAGCGGCTGGAAGTCGGCGTTTTTCAGGTCATCATCACCTATAAACACCCCTTCTTCACCAGGCCGATCTAGTTGATTTGTGCCGTCCTCTTTGCGAGAAGATTGCGTATTGCCTAATTTACGCAGTTCCTCGATATTAAAGTAATCCCCAGCCTCTGCTCTTTTCAGTATGGTATTCCACCCTACCTCGGTATAATTAAAGCAGAACTCGCCCTCCTGGAATCGGTGTAATGGGACACGTGGGTCAGGGAACCAATAATAAGGTCGAACGTTGAAGAGCTTGTTTCCTTGATAGCCCTGCACCGTACGGGTCTGTTTGACCTTTTTCGTGTTCCCTGTTGGTATCAGGTTGAAGATGGTCTCCTGTTGTTCAACGATCTGGCTGACCGTTATCTGCTCATCTTCCCAGAAATTACCCAAAATGCCGATTCCATACTTCCCTGCATCCATAAGCCAAATGTACAGTGGCACTAACATCTCGCCCACTGTCATCTGGTACTCGATAAGTGACTCAACAGCCTGCACGTTCATCTTGGTCTCACCATGCCGTGCAGCGAATTGAAACACAGGATTACGAGACAAAAATACCGTTGTCCAATATGTATGCGCTGTCATTAGAACAGCATATGTAAAGGGCACAACGATGGTCGTGTACTGAGGTTTTCCGCCTTCGCGGATAGACCGCCTGTGTGCATCTATATCACGTTCAGGCAAAAAGGCTATAAACTGTTCCTCAGCATCTCGCCACTTCTTGTGCCGCTGTTCCATATGCCGTTCACTCAAGCGGAAGCGGTTACGCAGAGCGGTCAGGATAGTTCTGTGCCGTTCTGTGTTAGGTTTAATTACAAAACTCGCGCCAGTTGTCATGGACAACTCCTGTAATCTTCGAGGTCAGGAATCATTTCTTCCTCTTCCTCGAGATATTCGTATTCACCTTCGTAGATTTCACCCCTGGAGAGTGACTCTACCCCCACAGCGAAACATTCAATTACGTCATCATGCGCTACACTCGGATAGTCGTTCCATTGCATTATCAGCTCGTGGTGCGCGTCATGGACGTACAGCGCTCCTTGCGAACCAGGTCCGACCAGCGGGTCGACAATTTTATCGTACTTCGACCGCTTGTCCGTCCGCTCTTCGATTTGATAGTAGACGCCTCGCCGTTTCATTTCTTGCTCGAGCAACCAAGCCAATGTAGACTGATACGCTACACTTTCTACGACCACCCTGCGGATGCGCCATTTCAGCGCCAGGGTGAAAAAGGTAGCGACTGTCCAGCCCGGGTCGTGCCCGCGCTTTACAGCATACTCGCAGCAGAAATACAGATTCTTAAACCGCCGTACTACCATCAAGCACTCATAGTCCTTACCATGCAGGCCTTTAGCAATCTGCACGGCAGTAGGCTTGGGTACGGGGTCAATTACAAGCACGGTTTCTCCATGCTCGGGGAGTTCCTGCCAGCGCTTCAGCCAGGTCGGTTTGAAAGCACAGGTTTCTGCGTCAATCAGGACGCACTCTTTCTCTCGCGCAAACACTGAGGTCTTGTTCCTCGCAATGGCTGCGCGCTTTTCAGCCCGGAGAGTTTCATCACTCCAGCGTTCGGGCCAAGCGGATTGTCGTTGCTCCAGTGGCAGATTTGCCGTTTCTGGTGTCCAACAACCACACCGCAGGAAAGCCCATTCCTCATCGTGCTCTGTCAGACTGCTTGCGTCTTCACGATTCAGCGGAGTGTTCAACATCACAAGCTTAGCGTCTGGTGCCTCACTAGCGGGGGCTAGCGACTCTTTAACGGCGCCCAGGATTAGGTCGTTCAGCTTGTTTCGTTGGTCATCGGTCGCTGCATTCTCATCACTTATTACGTCGTCAAGGACGATGAGGTCTGGACGGTAATCATCTATGTTAATGCCACGTACCGCGCCCTCAATACCGGCGGCGAGTACCCACACTGGATAGTCATCCGTACCGTGCCAAATCTCAGCTTGCGTTCCTTGCCACTTTGAGCCCTTACGTAATCGGAACACCTGATTATAGCGGTGGTTGTATTCTACCGCTCGGCGTATCCATTGTGCGCTACGTTCAGCGTGACCCTCACTCTTACCGATGTAGAGTATCGTGTGCGCCAAACCAAAGGCGATACGCTTGGCAGCAAATAGCCGCAACAGAGAAGTCTTAGCCCCACCACGAAAAATCTGTATCGACACATAGCGTTCGAGCGAATCGAGCAAATTCCACACCTGGTAGTGGAACTTGGGAGGCTTCTGTCGAACCGTCTTTGGAAAGAATTCCTGCGAGAAGAGCACACCATCGACAGCCGACAACTCAAGCAACTCCCGCAGCGTCGGCTCATTTACGGCTTCCATATATGCACTCCAAATTTACCAGGCTCCAACTCGTCCACCCCGCCAACCATTTTGTAGCGTTCCGGAAACCGCACATCTGGGTCATACCAGCGGACGATTTCCAGCACATTGAATTTCCACAACCGCTCGTCGAAAAAGCGGCGCATAACCGGCTCATACAGGTGGCGGGTTTGCCACCAGGCATCGCTTGTGTGTCGCAGTTTCACCTCTACTATCGTCACCAGGCCCTGCAATATATCAACAAGCAAGCCATCCGGCTGGCACCACTGGCGTTCCATACGCTCGTCGTTGATGAAGTTAAACCAAGGCCCAGATACAAAATACAGGGGAAACTCTTTCTGAAGCATGCTTTGCACCCTCCGCTCGTAGCGGAGGCCAGCTGCTCGGACGCCCCGGACTTTGCGGGGCTTTATGAACGGGGGATCTGACAGTGCGAGTCTAGGGTCACGCACCGCTCCCGCTGGACGAAAGTTACGAGGGGGCCGGGAGGAGTGCGGGTTCCTGCTCCCCTGGGGCTTGTCGCTGGTCGTTGTAGCGAGCATCTTGCATCTCCTTCATCTTCCGCCTGGCTTCCGCAAGAACCTCAGGAGAGGCCGTGCTAATGTTGACGTTACCACCAGGGCTTACATTGACATTCAGCGCACCTTTGCTTCGTGCTGTGTAACCCAGTGCCTTCAAGGCCATCTCTGCCGTGTCTCGGGCGCAGCCCACGCTCATTGTCCCGCCATCCTTGTGCGCCTCCAGGCTCTCCTCGAGGGCATCCAAGGATTGGTGGGCGATCCCCTCGAGTTTCTCGGTCAGAGTCAGGCTTATCATGTGCGCGTGTAACAGCTTACGTTGCTCGAGCAGTTCCTTAAAGGCGTCGCTGTTAATGATTACGCTTATCCAGCCTTGCGTCCGACCGAAATGTGCAGCACATTCGCCGAGCTTCCCGTCCGGGTTCTCCAGCATCCAATCCACGATGGCTTCGTGCCACCAGCCGACCTTCGCAATCTGTTTCTCAGCCATGTGCAGCTCCCGTGTTGTGTGACGTTGAAAACGTCTGTGTCGTTAAAAAGCGACAGCTATTATATGTAATATAATGTGTGGGGCGCGGGGTAGCAAGCGGAATGTTGCCGGGGTGGAATTTGGGGTGTGCCCCTGGCGCGGAACGCGGGCGTGCCCCTGTTGCCGGGGGTGAAACCCCCGCGTCAGGGTGGGTGTTAACCGATCGGTTTTCAAACAGGCTTGTGTCGCGCTCGTTGTCCCTAGAAGCTGGCCGCCGCCCCCGGCATGGGGGGTAGGGGTCGGTGCGCCCCCCGTTCGATTGTTGCACCGCAATATAGC